>OIZB01000068.1_pt1 | contig 99487 bp, 101 predicted proteins | sample 1588401 | NCBI WGS metagenome assembly OIZB01 (sample SAMN03283270) | human gut metagenome | biome: human-associated habitat; material: feces | host: Homo sapiens | place: USA | collected 2013
TTTATTAAATAAAATTAGTGGATATTTTTTGACACCCACTAAATATTATAGAACCAAATAAAAGAGACTTTATAGTCTTTTTTATTTTTATATATTTTGTTGTTTTTTGATATTGATAGGTATTGTTCTAAAAAACTTAATTATTAAATCTTTTACTTCTTCATATCTATCATTCATAAATAAATCATGAGTTAAAGTCTTTAATTCAATTAAAGTAACACTCTTAGATTTAATATTATCATAAACATATAATACAGAATCATATGGTACAATATCATCTTTATCACCATGTAATATTAAAGTAGGGCAAGTAATATTTTTAACGTCTCCAGTATGTTCTTCAACTAATTTCATAAATTCCCTAATCGTAGGAGCAGGTACTTTAAATAACCTAGATAATACTTCTTCAGGATTATAATTCTTAAATAAATTAGGAAGTTTTTTAATACTTTCCAAAACATCAACTTTATCTCCTTTAAAAGCTAAGTAATGAAAGGCAGGAGCAGCGAGTACTAGTTTTTTAACTTGTTTATATTTACTTGCTAAATATGAAGCAATAACACCACCCATACTATGACCAATTATATATACATCACTATAACCAGCATTTATTATTTTTTCTAATTCATCTTCAGCCTTTTTAATCCAATCTTTTCTAGTTACCTTATCAATAATCATTCTTTCATGTCCTGGTAAAGTAAAAGTAAATACATCAAAACTATTATATAATTCTAAATCATTATTTAGACTATTATAATCATAACTACCACCAGCAAAACCATGTATTAAAAGAATAGCTTTCTTAAATAATTTTATATTCATTTTATCAATTCTCCTTTATTTAATTTTATCATATAAATAAAATATTTCAAATACTTAAATTTAAATAATTATAAGGAATAGTAATACTATAATCCCCATAGTAGTATGGAGCTATTTGATATCTATTAAAATATATAATTAAACCATCACTAGTAATATTAAAATATTTATAATTATCTTTAATACTCTTAGTACCATCAATCATCATATCAAATACAACTTTATCATTAAACATATCATTATTACTAAAATATTCTCTAGAATATATAGATAATTTATTTAATATATCTTTATCCCTATTAATAAGATCATCTATATCAATAAATTTATTAGTATTTTTATTATAATTAATAGTTTTAATCTCATAATTAGGATGAGCCCCTCCAGTAAAATAAGATATATATAATACTATAGATATATATTCCTTATATTCATAATCTTTATAATCAATATAAAGAAAATAATAATTATCTATATTATCTTTTAAATAATAATTAATATTCTCAGTAATAACTTTATTTAATTTATAATATTCATATATAGGATATTTAACTTTAATATCAGTATCCTCTTTATTATTATTTCTATATATCAAACAAATAGAAATCATAACATTAATAATAACATTAATAATAAAATATATTTCTTTTTCATACTAAATTATATTCTAAGTAAAATTAAATATTTTAATATATAGATATCCACTGCGAATATAATAAATATGGTTGATATATAGTTTATAGACTTTGATTATAAACTACTATGTAAGATGATATTACAATAGAAATATAAAAAAATAAAAAAATTAGCAATTTTATGTTGACATTGCTAAAAAATAGTAATATAATGATATTAGCAATGGAAATAAAGAATTGCTAAAGGAAGTGATATAATGATCACCAAGAGACAAAATGAAATACTAAAAGTAATAGTAGAAGAATATATTAGAACTGCTAAACCAGTAAGTTCAAATCATATTTGTAAGAAATTAAAATGTTCTAGTGCTACAATTAGAAATGAAATGGTAGCCTTAGAAGAATTACATCTACTAGAAAAAAATCATTTTGCATCAGGAAGAATACCTAGTGAAGAAGGTTATAAGTATTATGTAGATAATTTAATGAAACCTAAAAATATGACAGGAGAAGATATGTTAAAACTTCAAACTATTTTTAGAAATAATACATTAGATTTAAATGATACAATTAAGAAAAGTATAGAAATAATTAGTGAAATAACTAACTATACAGCAGTTGTACTAGGAGGTGCTTCTAAAGAAAATAGACTTAAGAAAGTAGAAGTAGTTCCACTAGAAGATAATAAAATATTATCTATAGTAATAACAGATAAAGGAGTAGTACAACATAAAACATTATACCTACCAAATACTGTTCCTAAAGAAGATGTAAAGAAAACAGTAGAATTAATAAATAAATTAGTAATAGGTACTCCTATTAACGAGGTAAGTGAAAAACTAGAGTATGAAGTAAAACCAATTATAAAAGATTATGTTGGTCAATATGAAGTACTTTATAATACCTTCTATGATGCATTTCATGAATTTACTTCTGCTCAAAGAGAAAATGCTTACTTTGGTGGAAGAACTAATATGTTAAAGCAACCAGAATTTACTAATATCGATAAAGTAAAAGAAATACTTAGTAAATTTGAAGATATAGATAGTATTTCTAAAATGAAAGAAGAAGATAATGGAATAAATATTTATGTTGGTAGTGAAACAGAACTTACAGATGATGTTTCAGTTATCAAGACTAAATATAATATAGATGGAACCGAAGGAACAATAGCAATAATTGGACCAAAGAGAATGGAGTATGATAGAGTGGTAACACTACTAGATTACATTAAAAATAATTTAGGAGGTCAAAGTGGAAAAGAAGAATAATAAACATAAAAAAGAAGAAAAAGAAGTAAAGAAAGAACATTGCAGTAATGAAGAATGTAACTGCAAAGAGGCCAAAGAAGAGTGTACTTGCAATGAAGAATGCTCTTGTGGTGATAATAAACTAGAAGATAAAATAAAGAATCTAGAGGAGGCACTTCTAAGAAGTCAAGCTGAACTTATTAATTATAAAAGAAGAAAAGATGAAGAAACTAATAGAATAATAAAATATGCTGAAGAAGATATTTTAAAAGGTTTTCTTCCTATCTTAGATAACTTTGAAAGAGCAATAAGTATGGATGATGATAACTTAGAAGATGAAGTATCTAAGTTTCTAGAAGGCTTTAAACTTATGTATAAGCAAATAAAAGATTTACTTGAAAAGTTTGAAGTAAAAGAAATAGATTGTTTAGGTAAAGAATTTGATCCATCACTAGAACAAGCTGTTGTTGTTGATCATGATGAAACTAAAGAATCAGGAGTTGTAACAGTAGTGTTACAAAAAGGTTATATGTATAAAGATAGAGTACTTAGAACCGCTATGGTGAAAGTAAATGAATAAAGATACCATAAAAGAAATAATATATATAATAGTATCAATATTACTAGCAGTTCTAGCAGTTAAGTTTGTTATTTGGCTATTACCAGTAATATTAATTGCTTTAGTTAGTTATCTATTATACATGAACATAAAAAAGAATAAAAAAGAGGAAAATATAAATAAAGAAAAAAATATTAAAGTCATTCATGACTTTGATGATGATAAATAAGAAAGGAAATGATAAATATGAGTAAAATTATAGGAATAGATTTAGGAACAACTAATAGTTGCGTTGCTGTATACGATGGAGGTGAAGCAAAAGTTATAACAAACCCTGAGGGTATGAGAACAACTCCATCAGTAGTAGCATTTAAAAATGGAGATATAATTGTAGGTCAAAAGGCTAAAAACCAAATGGTAACTAATAAAGATACAATATCTTCAATTAAAAGAAAAATGGGTACTAGTGAAAAAGTATCTGCTAATGGAAAAGAATATTCTCCAGAAGAGGTATCTGCTATGATACTAGGAGATCTTAAGAAGACTGCTGAAGCATACTTAGGTGAGACTGTTACAAAGGCTGTTATTACAGTACCTGCATACTTTAATGATGCACAAAGACAAGCTACTAAGAATGCAGGTAAGATTGCTGGCTTAGAGGTAGAAAGAATTATTAATGAACCAACAGCAGCAGCTCTTGCTTATGGTCTAGATAAACAAGATAAAAACCAAACAGTACTTGTATATGACTTAGGTGGTGGTACATTTGATGTATCTATCCTAGAATTAGGTGATGGTGTATTTGAAGTTAAATCAACTAGTGGTAATAACCATTTAGGTGGTGATGACTTTGATGAAAGAGTTATGGATTACATCGTAAGTGAATTTAAGAAAGAAACTAGTGTAGACTTAACTAAAGATAAAATGGCTATGCAAAGAGTTAAAGATGCTGCTGAAAAAGCTAAAAAAGATCTTAGTGGTATGACTACTACTGAAATATCATTACCATTTATATCACAAGGTACTGATGGTCCAATTCATTTAAATATGAGTTTAACTAGAGCTAAATTTGAAGACTTAATTAGTGATTTAGTAGAATCTACTACTGAACCAGTAAGAAAAGCTTTAAAAGATGCTAACTTATCTGCCAAAGATATTGATAAAGTATTATTAGTAGGAGGTTCTACTAGAATACCTTGCGTACAAGAACTAGTTAAGAAAGAATTAAATAAAGAACCTTCTAAAGAAGTTAACCCTGATGAAGTAGTAGCTATGGGAGCCGCTATTCAAGGTGGAGTATTAACAGGAGATGTTAATGATATCGTACTTCTAGATGTAACACCATTATCACTTGGTATTGAAACATTAGGAGGAGTAATGACAGTATTAATACCTAGAAATACTACAATTCCTACTAGTAAGAGTCAAGTGTTCTCAACTGCTGCTGATAATCAACCTGCTGTTGATATCCATGTATTACAAGGTGAGAGACCAATGGCTAATGATAATAAGACCCTTGGTAACTTCCAATTAACTAACATTCCACCTGCACCTAGAGGAGTACCACAAATAGAAGTTACATTTGATATAGATGCAAATGGTATTGTTAATGTTAAAGCAAAAGATTTAGGTACTAAGAAAGAACAATCAATTACTATTACTGCTACTAACACATTAAGTGATGAAGAAATCGATAAGATGATGAAAGAAGCAGAAAAGAATAAAGAAGCAGATGCTAAGAAGAAAGAATTAGCAGATGCTAAAAATGAAGCAGAACAAATTATTAATATGACAGAAAAGGCTATTAAAGACCTTGGTGATAAAGTAACTGATAGTGATAAGAAAGAAGCTGAAGAGTTAATAGAAAAGACTAAGAAAGCTATGGAAGGCGAAGATGCCAAAGAAATCACTGAAGCTAAAGATAAATTATTAGAGAAGGCTAATGCTCTAGCTACTAAAGTTTATGAAAGTACTGCAAAAGAAGGACAAGAAAATACTACAACTGAAGAAGCACCAAAAGAAGATAAAAAAGATGATGTAGTAGATGCTGAATTTGAAGAAAAATAATTAAGTAAAAGCTCTAGCTTTCTAGAGCTTTATACTTGTACTTGGAGGAAAATATGGATAAAAAAGATTATTATGAGGTACTAGGAGTACCAAAGACCGCTACCCAAGATGAAATAAAATCAGCATTTAGAAAATTAGCCAAGAAGTATCATCCTGATGTTTCTAAAGAAGAAAATGCTGCTGAAAAGTTTAAAGAGTGTCAAGAAGCCTATGCAGTATTATCAGATGAGAATAAGAGAAAACAGTATGATCAATTCGGACATAGTGCATTTACTAATGCTCAAGGCGGCTTCTCAGGATTTGATGGCTTTGACTTTAGTGACTATGGTGATATCATGGAAGAAGTACTTAAAAACTTTGGTTTTAGAACAAGTTCATCTAGAGGCTCAAAAAGAAAACAAGCCGGTAGTGATTTATTATACAGAATGACTGTTACTTTTGAAGAAGCAGTTCATGGTAGTAAGAGAGATATCGAAGTAGAATGCGAAGATGAGTGTAGTGAATGTCATGGCGAAGGTGGTTTCAATAGTCATACTTGTCCCGAATGTAAAGGATCTGGAACAGTAACTCGTCAGCAGAGTACAATGTTTGGTTCTTTCTTATCAAGAACAACTTGTCCACATTGTGGTGGAACAGGTTCATCATTTGATAAAATATGTACATCTTGTAAAGGAACAGGCAAAGCAGTTAAAAAGAAAACTCTTACTGTAACTATTCCTAAAGGAGTAGATACAGGCAATAGACTAAGATTAGCAGGTAAAGGAGAAGCAGGTACTAATGGAGGACAGCCAGGAGACTTATATATCGAATTTGCTGTAAAAGAAGATTCCTTCTATAAAAGAGATGGTAATGACATTTATATAGAAGTACCACTTACTATAACTGAAGCAGTCTTAGGATGCAAGAAAGAAATACCAACACTATATGGTAATGCTTATGTAACAATACCTGATGGTACTAAAAATGGTACTAAATTAAGATTAAAAGGTAAAGGAATAGATAGTGATATTAATAATAAGAAAGGTGATATGTATGTTATCATTAATGTCGTAATACCTTCAAAGATTAATAGAAAACAAAAAGAACTATTTAAATTATTGTCAGAAACAGAATTAGATGATGATAGTGAATTTACTAAATATAATAGAAAGTTAAAGGACTAGAAATAGTTCTTTTTCTATTAAAAGTATTGCTTTATAATTATAAGATGATATAATAATAAATGCAGAAAAGGAGATATTTATGAAAGAACAAACAAAGAAAAGAATAGCTAGTGCTTTATTAGCGGGTACATTATTATTTACTACTGGTTGTACTTCTAAGAATAAAAATAATGATGATAATAATAAGGTTGAACCTCCTAAAGTAGTTATTGATGTAGATCAAAATAATACAAAGGAAGATAAGAATATTGTTAGAGTTCATAATTTTGCATATGTTACTAATGATACACCTTTATATGATTCTAAAATGAATGAGATTGAGGTTATTGATAAATATCAAAGAGTATTTGTTTATAATATTACTGATGATATGGCTATGATTCATTACTTTGTAGAAAAAGGAAATATGAAGGTTGGATATGTGTATAATGATTCTATTGAAATGTTACCTGATTTATTTGTAGAAGTTGATATTAGTGATCAAGTTGTTAGATTATATAAGGATAAAAAGATCTTACTTGTTACTGATACAGTAACGGGTAATCCTGAAACTCCTACTTATAAGGGATATTTTTCTGTTACATATAAGGAACGTGATACTTATTTAGTAGGACCTGGATATCGCTCTCATGTTGATTACTGGATACCATTTGATGGAGATAATGGTCTTCATGATGCTTCTTGGAGAAGTACCTTTGGAGGAGATATCTATTTAGGAAATGGTAGTCATGGTTGTGTAAATTTGCCTAATGAAGCCGCTGAGACGATTTATGATAATGTTGAAGCAGGTACTAAAGTATTAGTTCATAGATAAAAAATTAAATTAGATGATAAAAAGTCTAATTTTTTTGTTATAATTATATATAGAGAGGGATAATTATGCAAAGATATTTTATAAAAAATAAAGATATGTTATTAGAAGAATCAGATATAAGACATATAAAAAAAGTAATGCGAATGAATATAAATGATAAAATAGAAGTAGTTTATAATAATAAATTACATATATGTAAAATAACTAGTTTAGAACCATTTAATATAAAAGTTATAGAAAAATTAGATGAAGATAAAAAAACAAAAATAGAACTTACAGTAGCGGTAGCTCTAGTAAAAGAACAAAAGATGGATTTAATATTACAAAAATTAACTGAACTAGGTGTATCTAGAATAATACCAGTAAGTATGGAACGTAGTATAGTAAAATTAGATAAAGAAAGATTTAATAAAAAGAAAGTAAGATGGGAAAGTATTTGCAAAGAAGCAAGTGAACAATCCAAAAGAACTAATATCCCTATAATTGAAGATATAAAAAGTATCAAAGATTTAACTAAAGAAGACGCCGACTTAAAGTTAGTAGCTTCGACTAAAGAAAAAGAAAAACTACTTAATTACTATTTACAAAGTATAGAAGATTGTGCTAAAATTATAATGGTGATAGGCCCAGAAGGTGGCATTAGTGATAAGGAAGAAGATATTCTAGTAAGTAATGGTTATAATAGAGTATCATTTGGAAATTTAATTTTTAGAGTAGAAACAGCCACTATTTATGTAGCCTCTATAATAAATTATATCAGTAGTAGGAGTTGACAAAAATGATAAATTCATTTAATAATTTTTATAATAATTTGTCTAGCGATAGTTTATTTTTCTTTTGGATAATAATATTTCTTTTTATTTTTTTAGTAGTTATATCAATAATATTAATAAATAAAAATAAGAAATTAGTAAAAATACTAAAAGAAGAACAAGAAAAAGTAGAAGATAATAAAGAAATAAATAATAATATTTTAAAACAACAACAGTTAGAAGTTCCAGTAGAGACTAAAGAAGTTCCACTAGAAGAACCAACTTCTAATAAAGAAGAAGAAAAAATACCAGTAGTAAAAGAAGAAATAAAAGAAGAAGTACAAGAAGAAGTAAAAGAAAATAACTTATATCAAAAGAATGTTTTAAGAGAAATATCTAGTAAACAACCAGTATCTCCAATTCATATTGAGAAGAAAGAAGAATACATAGCTAGAGAAAATCTAGATAATTTTGACTTTAACAGTGTAAACTATGATAATGGTTTAGGTATGACTTATGAGGATCCTAATATATCTCCACTAGAAGAGATGGAAGATGCTTATGAAGTAAATGATAATATGAAGTTTGCTAGTGAGATAGTAGAAAAGATGGAAGAAGAAACAAAACCATCAAATATTGAACTTACAGATTATGAAAAGAAACAAGAAGAAGAAGCTATAATAAGTTATGATGAATTAATGAAAGTTAAGGATAAAATATATAATATAACTGATGATGAAGAAACAGATGAATTTATTGATGAATTAAAGAATTTTAGATTAGATTTATAATAAGCATAGTAATATGCTTATTTTTTGACATTAATTTCATATAAATTAATATATACTTATCATAAAGGTGATCTTATGAAAGGAAAGATGAAATTAAAGAATAATAGCAAAAGAATAGTTAGAAAATCATTTTTTTATCTAGTTATAATATATAGTATATTTTCCATAACCTTCTACTACTCTTTAAAGAATAGTACTAAGATAAATAATACAAAGTTTATAAACTTCTTACTAGGAGGAGGTAATAGTCATTTACTAGAAGACTATAAATTAGTAAATATTGTAAATACTAGTACTGATTTTTTATTTAATATCGATTTAAAAAATCCTAGTAGTATTCTTGATCAAGGAGTATTAATGTATGGTAATAATGAAAAAGTACTAGAAGTATCTCATAATGATGACTATAGTAATTTAGAAGAATTAAAGAAAATAAGTTCTTATATAGAAGATCCTAATCCAGTAGATATAGATAACCCTATAATATATATCTATAATTCTCATCAATTAGAAAACTATAATAATACTAATCTAGATATATATGGAATAACTCCTAATGTATTAATGGCATCATACTTATTAAAAGAAAAATTAAATAGTAAAGGATTATCTACCTTAGTAGAGGATACTAATATGACAGAGTTTTTAAATATAAATAATTGGAATCATGCTAGTAGTTATAAAGCATCAAGAATATTAATACTAGATAAAAAGAATAAATATAACTCATTAAAATATTTTATAGATATTCATAGAGATTCAGTAAATAAAAATATAACAACTACTACTATTAATGGTAAAGTATATGCTAAGATACTCTTTGTAGTAGGTTTAGAACATAATAATTATAAAGAAAATATAAGTAATGTAGAAAAGATAAATGATATAGCTAATAAATATTATCCGGGTTTATCTAGAGGTATTTATAAAAAGGAGGGTCCAGGAGTAGATGGTATTTATAATCAAGATATTAGTTCTAATAGTATTCTAATAGAACTAGGAGGAGTAGATAATAATATTGATGAAGTACTAAATACTACTGAAGCTATATCTAACATATTATATTATTATATAAAGGGGTAATATCATGAATAAGAAAAAGATATTTAAAATTATATTTTTTAGTTTATTTTTAGCCTTTGTAATTAGTTACGTAATAGAGAAGACAGGTTATTATGAATATAACTTACAAAATAAGATGGTTATGACTAATGAAGCAATGAAACAGTTTGAACAAGATATTAAAGAGGGTAAAGATGTAAGAAGAGAAGATTATTTAGTAAGTACTGAGAAAGATTATACTAGTACTCTAACTAAAGGTACTAATAAAGTATCTATTAAAGTAAATAGTATTCTAAAGAAAGGAATAGAAGGAGTATTTAAAGTAATAGGTAGTTTTGTAGAAGATTAACCCTTCGAGCTTATTAAATCTCTCAGGGAATCAGCAAGCCTAAGGTCTTGCTGATTAACAATAATATTATAGTATCTAAAGTAAGATTAATATATCTTGCTTTTTTTATATTGACACAGTTTTATTACCATGTTATTATAGACGATAAGACAATGATAAAAGAGTTATTATTTTATTAAAAGAAAGGATGATTAAATGAATGAAATAATAGTAAAAGACAATATAAAGATAGAGAATTTAATTTATGAAATAAGAGGTAAACAAGTAATGTTAGATTCTGATTTAGCTATGTTATTTGGTTATGAAACAAAGCAGTTAAATAGACAGGTTCTTAGAAATATAAATAGATTTCCAGAAAATTACTGTTTTCAAATAACTACTGCTGAATATATATCTTTAAGGTGCCAAAATGGCACCTTAAAGAATGGACGTGGAGAACATAGAAAATATCTACCTTATGTATTTACTGAGTATGGTATTACTATGTTAGCAGGTATTTTAAAAAGTGAACCAGCAATAGAAATGAGTCTTAGAATAGTTGATATATTCATAACTATGAAAAACTATATTAATACCTCACTAATAGAACAGAAATATATAAATAGTTTAGTATTAGAACATGATAATGAAATAAGATTATTACAAGAATCATTTAACAAACTAAGTACTAAAGAGAAAATTAATCATATTTTCTATAATGGACAAATATATGATGCTTATTCTTTACTTATAGATATATTAAATAAAGCAAAGAAAGAAATAATAATTATAGATAATTATGCTGGCAAAGAATTATTTGATATTACCAAAGATATTAAGGTAAATATAAAAATATATACTAAAAATATAGATGAGATATCTAAAAAGAAGTATATGCAAGAATATTCTAATATAGAAATAATAACTACCGATATATTTCATGATAGATTTATTATATTAGATAATAAAGAATTATATAACTTAGGAAGTAGTTTAAAAGATATAGGTAAAAAATGTACTAGTATAAATAGAATAGAGGATTCTACTATATTAAAAGAGTTAATTAGTAGACTTACTAAAATAAAATAAAATTAACGTTAAGAGTTTCATTAAAAAAGATTATTAATAACTAATAACTTTGAAGTCGAAAGTTTCGACTTCAAGTTAAAAAGATGTTCACCCCAAATATAATAGATATGGTCTTACAAGTAAAAAAAGCAAGAAATTATTTTCTTACTTCTTTTAATATTCTATCAGTATTACTAAAGTTTAATTTAGCAATATCATGTAATATCTTTTCACCATATTTATTAACTAATTTAATACCAACATCTTCAACATAATAGTTAGCCCCTTTAGGTAAAAAGATACCATATTTATCTCCTAGTTTATCCATTTCTTTAATAAAAATATATCTACTTATAAGAGAAGATACTGCTACTGAAAGACATTTATCTTCAGCCTTAGTAATAAAAGTAATACCCTTTAAAGGATTAGGTACATCAGATAAATGATTATAATAACTCTTTTCAGGTTCAAATTGATCTACAACAATATAATCATAATCATTATCTTTAACCATTTCAGTTAATACCTTATTATGTAGTACAGCCTTAATCTTATTCATATTCATATCTTTACCATAATTATCATTATATTCTTTATTAGATAACATAATTGTTTTATATGGTATTTTTTTAATAATCTTAGGTACTATCTTAAGAATTTGTTCATCAGATAATTTCTTAGAATCCCTAACACCAAGTTCAGTTAAGAAAGGAATATTATCTTTACTAACAAAAGAAGCAGTAACTACAATAGGACCGTAGTAGTCACCAGTACCAACTTCATCAGAACCAACTGAAGCAATATCACTAGGAATATCTACTTGATCTTCTTTTTTAATTTTAGTATCTTTAGTATCCATAAAATAATCAATATTATCTTTATCTTTTCTAATACTTTCCCACATACCAGCTTCAATATCCGCAGATACCCCTTGGAACATAGCCTTACCAGACTCATATAAAGTAACTATTGTATCACCAGTATCAGCTTGAAATACAGCATATGGAGGAGTTTTATCTCTTTTCATATCTTTATAAAATTCATTCATTAATTTCTTAGTATCATTATCTACTCTTATAACTTTAGTAATAGTCTTACCCAATTTATGTCACCTCTTTAATATATTGTACCATAAAATAAACTCTTATATCAATGAATAATTTGACTATTTAACAATTTATGATATAATAATATTGTTTTTGGAGGGGATTTAAATGAAAATAAATATAAATAAAGAAAGATTTAATGGAGAAAATTTTGTCCTTGATAAAGAAAGAGGAGTCGAAGGAACATTAGCATCTAATGTAAAACCATGGCTTAAGTATTATAATATCGATATTGATACCTATTCAGATGAAAAGAAAGCTTACTTAGATACTGATATGAATGCTTATGATTATTTCTTAAAAGTAACAGAAAGTTATGGTAATATAAAACTTTTATCATATTGTGGTAAAGTATATACAAGAGAAGATCTAATAAGTAAAGTAGAAGAATATATCAAGAGATTTAATAAAATGAAAATAACAAGAGGAGATATAGTATCATTTATGATGCTTAATAATCCAGATATAATCTTTATGTGGTTTGCTTTATCCAAACTAGGAGCTACTGCTAATCTAATAAAATTTGATGAAGCAGAAGATAGAATTAAAGATATATTAGAAAAGACAAAATCAAAGTATTTCTTTATAACAGATGTACCACTAATAACTGAAAAAGTAAGCAAAGTTGTTGAAAAAATAGATACAATATCTAATGTAATATATTTATCATTATTTGAAGAATTATCTAGTATACAAAAATTAAATATGTTAATAGATAATGCTGAAAGTAAAGTACATAGTAATAATCCAAAATTATTATATAAAGAATTAGCAAATATTTTAACTAATATGAAGAAACAAGAAAGAGAGTCAGAGCAATATAAAGATAATATTATATTTATGTCATTTAAAGACTGGAAGAAATATACTAGAGGAGGTAAACTACTTAATAAACCTATGGGTATAGGTAGTGATACATCAGTAATAGTATATACTGGAGGAACTACTGGTAATGCTAAAGGTGTACCTCTATCAAATATTAATCTAAATAGTAGTGCTTATGGTTTTAAATTAGGAGATTTAGGTTTTGATGTAGGTAAAACTTCAATGAGTATCTTACCACCATCAGTAGCCTATTACTACAACGCTACATATAGTTTATTATGTTGCGGAGTATCAGTAGAATTAATACCATTCTTTACACCTCAGGAATATCCATTATTATTAGATAAATATAAACCAAATATTTTCTTATCAGGACCAATCCTATTTAAAGAAATGGTTGATAGTAATATTATAAAAGATACATCATTTATGACAAGTCCAATATCTGGAGGAGATAAACTTACCGTAGCAGAAGAAGAGTCCGCTAACGAATATATAAGAAATCATGGTGGCAGTGCAACATTAAAACAAGGATATGGAGAGAGTGAGTCAACAGCGGCAGCTACTTATTCGAAAGAAATAGCTTATGCTTTAGGCAGTATAGGAATACCATTTATTAATGTTAATGTTAGTATGTTTGATGAAAATAATAACGAAATACCATTTGGAGAAGGTAAAATAGGAGAAATATGTATAAGTGGTCCTACTGTTATGAAAGGTTACTTTGAAGATAAAGAAGAAACAGATAAAGTATTAATGAAACATAAAGATGGTAAAGTATGGCTTCATACTAGTGATTATGGTTATATGGATAAAGAAGGCAGAATATATCACTGTGGTAGAGCTAAGAGAATGATTACTAGAAGTGGTGATAAAGTATGGTTAACTGCTATTGAAGAAATAATCAAAACTCATCATAATGTTTTTGATTGCTGTGTAGTAAAAAAAGAAGATTCTATTGAAAGAGAAATACCAGTATGTCATATTATCTTTAATAATGAAGATGAAAAAGAAACTACTATTAATGAATTAAATAAATTAATATATACTAAATTAAAAGAACATTATATTCCTAAATATTATGTTATTACTAAAGAAATACCTCTTACTGAAGTAAATAAAAAAGTAGACTTTGTAAAACTAGAGAAAGAAGATATTTTTGATAATAATATTTATGAAATAAATGGTAATATAATAGTACCAAGAAAAGGTAAAACTAAAATATTAAAATAATTATTTATATACCCTCTAAGCTATAATCTTAGAGGGTTATTTTAAACCTTATTCTAAGTTTTAAAATAAATATCAACCATATCTATAATATTCTAGAGTGAATACTTCTTTTATTAAAAATATTTCCAAATATATAGTTAAGATACTAGTTATCTTCTTTTTATTTAGAATATTCTTAGTTAGAAAGTCTACACCCCAAATATAATATCTAATAATTATTCATTACTAGACTATAGGCTAGTAATGACATGAAAATACCTTGGATTTTCATGAAAGATATAGTAATTTTAATAAATATATGATAAAATTAAATAAAGAATAGGAGGAAGATATGTATAGTATATGTTTTACAATAGCAGGAGTAATATTCTCTATATTATTATTTATAATATATAGTTTCAAAACAAACTTTAGTATATCAGAAAATAAAATATATCATAGTATAATTATAACTACTATAATAACAGGATTAATAGAAATATATTCATTTATCTTAGTTAAAAATAATATAGCAGTAGATTCTAGTTTATATTTATATACATTAAAATTATTATTCTTAGGTTTTGTAATATGGTTATATTCATTTACTTTATATACAGTAATAGTAACATTAAAACTAAAAGATAAAGATAATGATAAATATAGAATAATATTAATAATATCATCAATAATATTTACAATATTATCAATAATAACAATAATATTACCAATAAGTATAAATAAAGTAGGAGATTTATTATTACCAACAGGCAGTGGAGTAGAAGTAATCTACCTGCTTGCAGTCCTATGTTTTATCATTATGATTATAACAATAATATCTAATCATAGAGAACTAAAGAATAAAAAATATTATCCAGTATATTTCTTATTAGTAATACTAGGTATAATGATATTAATACAAAAAATATTTCCAGATTTACTACTAATAAATTTCTCATTATCAATAATAATATATATTATGTATTTTACAATAGAAAATCCTGATATAAAATTATCAAAAGAATTAAAATATACTAAAGAATTATTAAATAAAAGAAATGAATTAGCCTCAAATACCATAAATAATTTAATTATAAGTATAAAAGAACCCCTTACAGAAATAGCAAACTTTAGTAATAAAAAAATAAATAAAAATAATATATCACTATCTTTAGAAGAAATAAAAGAATTACAAAAAACAACTCTTTCATTAGTAGATAAAGTAAATAAAGTAATGGATATAACTAGAATAGAAAGTAGTGATTATAGTATAAAAGAAAGAAAATATCAAACAAGTAATCTAATAGATAATATTAAAGGAATATTAGAAAAGAATAATAAAGAAGTAAATTATGAAATATCTACTTTACCTAAAGTACTTTATGGTAGTGATACCAATATAGTACAGACATTTTCTTATTTAGTAGATTTTATTAGTAAGAATTTTGAAAACTATACTCTAAGTATTAAAATATCTAATTTATTAGTTAGAAATAAATGTCATTTAAAATTCTCTCTAATTGTAGATTCAAAATATAATAATCTAGATATGTATGAAAAAGATAATAAATATACATTATCAAACAAATCTATAGAATATGAAATATATGAAAAATTAATAGATTTACAAAGAGGACATAATTTTATAAGTAAAGATGGAAGTAAAGTTATATTTGAATTTTCTTTATATCAAAGACAAGAAGAAGTAAAAGAAATTAATGATAATGAAGAAATAGAATACTTTGATGCCAGTGATAAGAATGTTTTAGTAGCTCTTAATAGTCATAATGATATAAGAAATCTATCAGAACTACTAATGAATTATAATGTAAATATAACAACTGCAGGTAGTGTAAATGAACTAAATGAATTGCTTAGTAGTAATAAAACATTTGACTTAGTATTCTTATCAGATCATATATATGGAATAGATAATTATGATATTAAGAATACTAATGACTTTAAAAAAACAATTAATAAATTATCCCTAGTCGCAGGTTATAAATTAGAGATAGTATTAGTTACTCTAAATGATTATCAAAAAGAAAATATTGAGTACCTAACATTACCTATATCTAAAACTAAATTAGATGATATTCTAGTTAAATATTTAAATGAGGATTAATCCTCTTTTTCTTTACTAATTTTATTTTTGTATTCATACTAATATACACAAGTGATACACAAAGTGATACAAAAGAAAATATCTTCAAATAAAGAGATTTTTTCCTTTTCTAACCTTGAATTTTATATGTATTTAATATATAATAATAAATACAAGAGGGAAGTTATGGAGAAGAGTATTATAAAGATAGTGAATATGTCATTTAAATATAAAAAAGAAGATTATTTATTTAGAAATTTTAATTTAGAAATAAAAGAGGGAAGTTTTACCACTATTATAGGGAAGAATGGTTCAGGTAAAAGCACTCTAGCTAAGATACTAATAGGTTTATATAAAGCTGAAGGATATATAGCAATAGATGGTTATTTATTAAATGACTTCTATATGAAAAAGATAAGAAGAGAATTCTCAGTTTGTTTTGATAATGCTGATAATCACTTTATAGGAGAAACAGTAAAAGATGACTTAGCCTTTACTTTAGAAAATCTAGAATATAGTAAAAAAGAAATGGCTTCAAGTATAAATATGATAGCTAAGAAATTTAAATTAGAGGACATATTAGAATTATCTCCTGATAAATTAACAAACTCTGAAAAAGAAAAAGTAATGATAGCTTCTGCTCTTATACATAAACCAAAGATATTACTTTTAGATGAATCAATATATAAATTAAATGCCAGTGATAAGAAATTAATCTTTAAAGTATTAAAAGAGTATCAAAAAGAATATAAACTTACTATTATACTAATAACTCATGATTTAGAAGATACCCTATTATCAGATAATATTTTAGTATTAGATAAAGGTAAGATAGTTATGTATGATACTAAAGAAAAAATATATCAAGATGAAAAATTAGAAAAATTAGGTTTTAACTTACCATTCATTGTCAAATTATCTCATAATTTAATGTTATATGATTTATTAGACAAAGTATATTTTGATAGTGGGGAGGTAATGGATAAATTATGGCCATAAAATTAGATAAAGTATCATACCAAGACAAACTAAAAAACATAAGTTATGAATTTACCGAAGGAAAAATAACTACTGTTATATCATCTTCTGGTAGTGGTAAAACCCTTCTAAGTTATTTATTATCTGGTTTAATAACTGATTATACTGGTACAATTACTAATAGTTATATCGGAAGAGAATTAGGATATGTTTTTCAAAATCCTGAAGAATCATTTATCTTTAGTAATGTCAAAGAAGAATTATCTTTTGGTTTAAATAAATATAATTATAAAGTAGATAATATCGAAAAAAGAATTGAAGATACTCTAAAAATGATTGGTTTAGATAATAGTTATCTAGATAAGAATCCCTTTAATTTATCTAGTGGTGAGAAATCTCTTCTTTCACTAGGAGTAGTTCTATCACTAAATCCTAAACTAATTATTATAGATGAACCCACTATTTACTTAGATAACAAAAAAGAAGAATATCTAATAAAATTATTAAAAAGACTAAAAAATAACTATCATAAAACAATAATAATATTTACTAGTAATATAGAATTTGCTTTAAAGATTTCAGATAATTATGTTATCTTAAAGAAAGGTAAAATAACTAGTAAAGGAACAAATAAAGAACTTATGACTAATATGGATAAAGTAAAAAATGCAGGTATTTCCATACCGCAAATAGTAGATTTCATAAATACTGCCAATAAAAAGAAAAATATAAACTTAGAAATGACCTTTGATATCAAAGAGTTAATGAAAGATATCTATCGTAATGTTAACTAATATAAATTTTGGTAAGTATTATGAAAGAGATTCAGTAGTTCATAAATTAAGTCCAGTATTTAAAATAACATCACTACTAATAATGATAGTAAGTATTTTCTTTATTGATAGTTATAAAGATATAATAATGTTAACAAGTTATTTAATACTTATGATGATATATAGTGATATAAATATCTTAACATATCTAAGAAATATATATAGTATAAAAATATTTTTAGTATTTATCTTAATAATAGATTTAATATTTAATATAAATAATACCATCTATGATTTATATAAATTAATATTTATCATAGTCTATAGTAGTGCTTTAACATATACTACTAGTACTAGTGAAATAACCTATGGTATTGAAAGAATGTTAAGACCATTTAATAATTATATACCAGTAAATGATATAGCTATGATAATAACATTAACAATTAGATATATACCAACTCTTACTATGGAAGCAGATAGAATAATAAAAGCCCAAAAGATGAGAGGAATAAACTTTGATAATAAAAATATCAAAGATAAAATATCCACTTTAGTAGGAGTCTTTATACCAATGTTTGTTTTATCATTAAAGAAGTCTGAATCACTGGGAGATATCATGGATTTAAGACTATATAATTATGGAAAGTCAAGAACTAATTTAAGAACTAATAAATGGAAGAAAAAAGATAGTTTATTACTAGTTTTAAATATATTAATACTAAGTATAGTAATATTTTATTAAGGAGGAAAGATTATGCGATACTTAATAACAGTAAGTTATGATGGAACAGAATTCTCTGGTTATCAAAAACAACCAAAGATGCGTACTGTTCAAGGAGAAATAGAAAAAGCACTAAAAGAAATAAGCGGTGGTAAAAAAATAGATATTCATGCTTCGGGAAGAACAGATGCTGGAGTCCATGCCATGGCTCAAAAAATTCACTTTGATTTAGATATGAATATCACTTTAGAAAAATTATCCAAAGGATTAAATAGTCTTCTTCCTAAAGATATTTTTGTAAGAAAAGTAGAAGAGGTAAGTAGTGACTTTCATGCTAGATTTTCTGCGATAGGAAAAGAATATATCTATATATTAAATATGGGAGAATATAACCCATTAGAAAGAAACTATGTCTATCAACATAATAATAAATTAGATGTTGTAGAAATGGAAAGGGCTATGAAATACTTTGAAGGTACACATAACTTTAAATCATTTACTAAAACTGATGAAGAAAAAGACGATTATGTAAGAACAATATCTCAAACCAATTTAATAAGAGATACCAAAGATATCAATAAAATAACTTTAGTATTTGTTGGAACAGGTTTCTTAAGATATATGGTAAGAAATATGGTAGGAACCCTAATAGCGGTAGGAGAAGGAAAACTAAAGAGTGAAGATATAATAAAGATATTAGAAAAAGAAGATCGAAGAGAAGCCATGAAGACTGCTAATCCAGAAGGATTATATCTAAAGAATGTCTTTTACTAATTTACAAGTAATTAAAAATATATTATAATAAGTAAGTGAGGAAGTGAAAGAAAGTAATAGTAAACAATAGAGAGGAAGTAGGCTATATTGAATGATAAAATTATAACTAAAATGCATGTAAAAGACAATTTAGTTAAAGTAATGAGAGTTAATGGTGTTGATTATATTTCTTTGACAGATTTAGCATCTTATATAAACCCTAATGATACGTCTGGAGTTATTAGAAACTGGATGTCAACAAGAAATTCATTTTCATTCTATTCGTTATGGGAAGAACTAAATAATCCTGATTTTAATTCTGTGAAATCCCACGGAATTAAAATTGATGAAGTCCCTTACAATAGATTTACTATGACACCAAACAGATGGAAAAAAGAGTTTAATGCAATTGGCATAATACCAAGTAGTGGAAAATATAGTAAAGGTACCTTTGCACATCCTGATATAGCTTTAGAATTTGCTTCCTGGATAGATCCAGCATTTAAGTTATATTTAATTAAAGAATTTGAAAGATTAAAATATAATGAAACATACCAGGAAAGAATAGAATGGTCAGTAAGAAGAAGTTTATCAAAAACAAACTATAGAATACATACTGATAGTATAAAAGAAAATATAGTACCAACACTTACAGATAAACAAAAATTATTTATATATACAAATGAAGCCGATGTAATAAATGTAGCACTATTTGGAATGACTGCTAAAGAGTGGAGAGAAAATAATCCTGATAAAGAAGGTAATATTAGAGATTATACTGATATTTTACATTTAGTTGTTTTATCTAATTTAGAAGTATTAAATGCTAGTATGATAGAAAATAATATTAGTCAAAAAGATAGACTTGAAAAGTTAAATACAACTGCCAGAAGGCAAATAAACATTTTAGCAAATGATGGTAATATTGTAGGAATAACTAAATTAGATGATACTAAAATGATTGAATAAAAATAAGTAAGGAAGTGAAAATAATGGGAAGAGAATTAAAAAGAAAACAAGCAAAAAGAGAAGGAAAGAATGTAAAAGAATTACAAGTAAAGAAGCAAGATTTTAATACTATGAAACCTAAAACATTAGTAATAATAGTAGCAGTAATACTAGTATTATTTATAGTATTATATCTACTAACAAGTATCTTTGTAACTAAAGATTTTGGAACAAATAAGAAAAATAATAGTAGTGATAATGAAGAGATTACTATTACAAATAAAATATTAGCGAGTGATTCATTAAGACAAGTAGAAGAATTATATTATGTATATTATTATGATAGTACTAATGAAGATAGCGAAGTATCAAGCATTGTATCAAGTTTAAATGATAAAGTATATCGTGTTGATTTACATGATGATTTCAATAGTAACTTTGTAGGAGAACCATCAGGAGCAGTTTCTGATATAAGTAGTTTAAAAGTATCTGATCCAACAGTTATCAAAGTAGAAAGTGAAAAAATAACTAACTTCTATAATGGTAAAGAAGAAATACAAATAGGATTAAAATAGAAGGAGAAAACCATGACTAAGTTATATTTAGATTGTGATGGTGTAATACTAGATACAATTAATATGTCTTATAAAATGATAAAAAATAAAGGCTTAACAAATGAGAAAGATATAGAACATTTCTATAAAAATTTAAGTTGGGAAGAACTCATAATTGAAGCCGGTGAAATAAATAATTCCATCGAAAAAATAAAAGAGTTAACTAAAGTATATGATGTAGAAATACTAACTCATGTTAATTCAGATGGAGAAATAATAGCTAAATTAAATTATTTTAAAGAAGTATTACCTGGAGTAAAAGTAATAGCAGTACCAAAAGAAATAAAAAAAGCTGATGCTGTAGATCCAAAAGGTAACATTTTAGTAGATGACTTTTTAGGAAACTTAGATTATTGGCATGAAAAAGGTGGTATATCTATTAAGTTTTCTGACTCAGGAAAAGAATGCATATATCAAACAATAACCGATTTAAGTGAGTTATTAAAATTAAAATCATAGAAAGAGGTGAAACAATGAAAATAATGAATGTAAAAGGAACAGTAGATAGTCTTCCAAGTAAAGAGATAATAAGAAGAAAAGTAGTAAATACTCTTACAGATACCTTTGAAAAGTATGGCTATTTACCACTAGATACTAGTATTTTATGTTATTATGATTTATTAGCATCAAAGTATTCAGGTGGTAGTGAAATATTAAAAGAAGTATATACTTTAAAAGATCAAGGTGATAGAACACTTGGATTAAGATATGACTTAACAGTACCCTTTTCTAAAGTAATAAGTATGAATGCTGGTAAGACTATAAACTTACCATTTAAAAGATATGAAATAGGTAAAGTATTTAGAGATGGTCCAGTAAAAACAGGTAGAGCAAGAGAATTCTATCAATGTGATGTCGATGTATGCGGTATAGAAGGATCATTTATTGAAGCTGAAATGTTAATGATGACTATCGAATGTTATAAAAAACTAGGTATAGAAGTTTATGTAGAAATAAATAATCGTAAGTTACTTGAAGGTTTTATTATATCGTCAGGTATTGATAAAGAGTTAACATCTAAAGTAATCTTATCCGTAGATAAACTTGCTAAAATAGGAGAAGATGGTGTTCGTGAAGAACTAAAAGAATACAATATAGCAAGTGAAAAATTAGATAATTTATTTAGTTTATTCAAGTGTAATATTAATGAATTAGATAATATGAATATTGATAATGAAGAATTTATCGAGGGTAAGAGTGAGATAAAAGAATTATTCTCATATATAGATTATTTAAATTTAAATGAATATGCTAGATTTACACCATATTTAGCTAGAGGACTTGAAATATATACTGGAACAGTATGGGAAGTATTTGACAAAAAGCAAAGATTAACTTGTGCCATTGGTGGTGGTGGAAGATATGATAAAATAATTACCAACTTTATCGACGATGGTAACAAATATCCTGCTGTTGGTATATCGTTTGGTTTAGTACCAATATGTGAATTACTTGAAGAATCTACTAGTGATAGTTTATATGATTTACTAATTATTCCAATGGATACTAATAAAGAAAGTTTATTACTTGCTTCTAAGCTTAGAAATAATGGTATAAAAGTAATTATAGAAATGAATAAAAGAAAAGTAAAGAAAGCATTAGAGTCTGCTAATAAAAATAGTATACCATATGTTATTATACTAGGACAAAATGAAATAGATACAAATACTATAGAATTAAAAGATATGAATAATAGTAAAAGTATTAAAATAAATTTAGATAATACTAATGAAATAGTAGATATTATTAAGAATAAGCATTAATTATGCTTTTTCTTTTTTCCCCTTCATCCTGTAGTATTCCGGGGTATGCTAGAGCCTAAGGTCTCTAGCATAAAAAATATAAGTAAGTATTTACTCACTTATATTTGTACATCTATTAATTTTTTCCTCCCAATAAGCATGATGAAAATCATAGACAAGATTAGATATTTGATTAAAATAACTTGTATATTCAGTATAACCTCTACTACTTAAAATAACCAAAACATAAGGATTATCATCAAATACAATAGCAGCATCATGAAGTGAATTATCAGACCAACCAGATTTATTAGCAATAGTTATACCATTAGGAGCACTAATTACTTTCCATGCAGATTTAAAATAATTAATAAGTTCATTACTATTACTAGTATTAGTAAGATAATAATTATATAATTCCTCCATATATATAGCAGCATCATTAGCACTTAAATTACCCCATGGAGAATTAGTTTTATAGATAGAAGTAGTTCCCTTATTTTGCCAATACTTTCTAATATTTTGCACTTTATATCTATTATTTAACATAAGATGAGCAGCATTATCACTATAAATAACAGAATATCACACTAATTGTCTTATTGTATAATTTTTATTAAATGCTGAATTTTTAAGAACTCCTGTTCCTTCACTATAATAATTAGAAGTATAAGTTAGTACTTCGTCTAAATTAATATTACCTTTTTCAGCTTCTTCATATATGTACATAGCCTCAGGTGCTTTAATAGTAGAAGCTGCAAAAATAGGCTGATTAGCATTATATGATAAAGAAAAACCAGTATATAAATCTTTATATTTAAAAGCAAAGTTAAGATTAGAAGCATTCATAGCATCTTCAATCTGTTTACCAATATTTAATAAATTATCACTTAATTCTTCTTTAGGAATACTTTCTTTTAAACAATTAGTTATCTTAGTTACCCCATGAGCCTCACTATCACTAGAAGAATTTTCTTCAATTACCAATTTAGTTTCCATTTTCTCAGTTATTTGACTCTTTAAATCTTCATATTTATTAAGTTCTTTTTTATTATTTGCAGCTTTATATACTACTCCTGATATTAAAAATAAATTTACTACAGATAAACTTATTATAAGCACTTTATTAGAAAAAATTTCTTTAAATCCTATAATAAAATATTTAACCAAACTCTTCATATCGTCACCACTATTATAATGGTAACATAAATAGAGAAGTTAGTCAACGGAATCCTTATTTCAAATTTAAGATTGATTTCTCTAGACCATATTTTAAAGCAAATTCACATAACCTCTTCCTAAATCTCATTTCTTCTGTTATAATCTTCATAGATACCACTCTTTCTGTATAATTTTTGTCGTCAACTTAATTATACCAGAATGGTATCTTTTTTTATATTAAATTTGTAACATATGTATTATAACTCAACAATCCTTATTTCAAATTTAAGATTGAAAAAGAATTAGAAAGTTTATATTTATTACCTATAGCTTTACAAGAAAATACTTTTGTATATGAATTATATAATGGTTATAATGAAAGAATATCAAGTGGTAACTTTAGTGATAATAAACAAGGGGCACTATAACACTTACTGAAAATTAAATAGTAATTAGTGATGTATTGATATATACTTTATATATTTATATAGATAATAATAGAGATAATTCTATTATTATGACTAATTAAAACTTTAATTTAAAAACGATATATGTATCTTCTATATGGAATATGAGTAATGTAACTGATTCAGTAAATATGTTTGAAAATTGTAAATCTCTTACTGGGGCAGTACCTTTTGATAGTACTAAAACTGACGTAAGTATGGCTAATTATACAACAGGGTATTTGACTTATAAAAGTAATAATTAGATATTAAGAATTGCTTTATTTGAACTAATTCTTTTCTTATAGTTTTAACTGTGAATATGATAGGTCTACTAAAGACTCCAATATAGACTTAGAATAAGGCTATATTGGACATGAAAATACCTTGGATTTTCATGGAAGGTAATAAAGATATTGAAATTATAATTAATTTATGATATTATTATTATGAAAGTAGGTAAGGTTATGAATGATAAGAGTAAGTTATTAGGTACTATTTTAGGTATTGTTATATTTATTTTGATAGTAGCAGGTTTTACTTATGCTGCACTTAATTGGCGGAGTGGGAAGGTTAATTTAGGTATTACTTCTGGATGTTTTGATATATATTATGATAAAGGACAAGATATTAGTGGACAATTAAATCCCTCTAGTAGTTATACTGATGGACTATTTGCTACGATTAAGATTAATATTAAAAATAGTTGTACTACTAATGGAACAGGTACTTTATATCTAGAAACACTTAATACTACTAGTAGTAATCTATATAGAACGGGCCTTCTTAATTATCAAGTAGTTAAAGATAATGTTGCTACTAACTTAAAGGGTAACATTACTAAAAGTGGAGAGATTGCTTTAGATATTGGTACTCTTACTAAAGCTAGTAGTGCTAGTACTACTTATAAAATTTATGTATGGGTTGATAAAGAATTAGTTATTAACTCTGATGCTAATTCCAAATATTATGGAAAAATTAGAGCGACTGCTACTCAAGGCAAATAAAAAAGAAGATTTCTTCTTTTTTTATTTTATACCAAAATCTTCATCTTCAACTTCTATTTGTTTTAATATTTCTTCAGTAGTAGTAAACCCAGATATAACTTTATATAATCCATCTTGTAACATTGTTATAACATCTTTATTATATACAAGACTTCTAAGTTCTTCTTTTCTAATACCAGCACTTATAGCATCTCTAATATCCTGATTTATTAGAAGTACTTCTTGAACAGCAATTCTACCTTTATAACCATGACTACAATGTGGACAACCAGTTGGATTAGCATCATACACTTCATTAATGTCTAACCCTAGAACAGTTTTAAATAAATTCTTTTCCATAACTGTTACTGGTCTTTTTCTTTTACAATTATCACATAATTTTCTAGCTAATTTTTGCGATACAATACCGGTTAATGCTGATGCAAGTAAATATCTTTCAACATCCATATCAAGTAATCTTTCAATAGTATTTAATGAATTATTGGTGTGAATAGTAGACAATACTAAGTGTCCAGTAATTGAAGCTCTTACTGCTATTTGAGCAGTTTCTGAGTCTCTTATCTCACCAATCATTATAACATTAGGGTCCTGTCTTAAAATACTTCTAAGAACTGTAGCAAAATCTAGTCCAATATCACTATTAACTTGAACTTGATTAACACCTTTAATATCCATTTCTACTGGATCTTCAACTGTAATTAAGTTAGAACCTTCAACATTCAATTTTTGAAGAAAAGAATATAGAGTAGTAGATTTACCAGTACCAGTAGCACCAGTAACTAATATTATACCATTAGGAAAATTTAACATTTTTATTATTTTATTATAGTTAGTTTCATTAAAATATAAATATTCTATACCTTTTAAACTCATAGAATAATCCATAATTCTTATTACTATTTTTTCGCCTCTTTTAGTAGGTAAGGCGGATACTCTTAAATCTAAATCTTTACCATTTAATTTATCTTTAATAGCTCCATCTTGTGGTAATCTAGTTTCAGTTATATTCATGCCAGCCATTATTTTAATTCTCGTAATTAAATTTTGTTTAATTTCTTGTGGTAATGAAACATAATTTCTTAATAAGCCATCTATTCTAAATCTTACAATTATACCATCTTCCGTAGGATCAAAGTGCATATCACTTGCACCAAGATTTACTGCTGCTAGTATAAGATTGTTAACAGTAGTAACAACTGGTACTTTGGTAAAATCAATATTATTTTGCATGTTATTATTTTGAGGAATATTATTATTATTTTGCATATTGGCATTAATATTTTGATTATTATTTATTCTTTGATTACCTTTATTTACTTGGTTTTGACTATTTTGAACACTATTAACTGGTACTTTATTATTACCTTGCATATTATCCCTCTTTTCATTCTTTTTATTGATTTTATTCTATAAATATTATATAATATAATTAATTAAATAGCAATATAAAATAATAAAAAGGTGATAAATTATGAAACTAAATTGTAAAGGGTTTATGTTGGCTGAAGTAGTAGTAGTTTCTGTAATAATATGTACAGTACTCGTTACTTTATACACTTCACTTGTAAGAATTAATAATGCTTATGATACTAGAAATAGATATTATGATATTAATACTTTATATTTTACTGAAGAAGTAAATGATATTCTTATTTATATGGATTATATTAACGAGTATATTAGTACTAGTGAAAGTAAAGAAGTGAATTTAAATAATGTATTTTCAAATGATTCTAATTTTTATTCAGCATACAACATTGATATTGCTTTGGGGGGAAGTATTAAAATGTATTTCTCACTTTATGATGCTAATAGCGTTGGTTCACTTGCAGACATGAATAGTAATACAACTTTTAAAGATTATATTTCTTATTTAAAGGATCATTTTGATTATGATGAAGAATATGAATATATACTTGTAACAGAAATGTGTAAAACAGGAGATGACTGCTACTACTATGGACTAAGGGTAAGGTGATGATATGAAATTAAATAGAAAAGGATATTTAACCGTAGAAATTATTTTGGCTTCTGCAGTAGCATTTGCTATAGCTTTCTTTTTAATGGAAATTACTGTTAAACTAGTTAGTAAGACAGATGATGTTTATCATGAAACTATTATTACTTATGATGATGCAATTATGATTAATAATATTAAAGATAAAATAATAGATTATATTATTGAAACAGATGGTTTAAATTTAGTTGAATGTGAAAATAATGAGTGTAATATTTTGGGTAACAGAATTGGTGGAGTAACGGAAGAAAGATGGTTATATTATGATAGTGTAAGTAAAGAGATTAGATTTTCTGAAGGTGCTAAAAAAAGAGAAGATAGAGTAACTTTATATGCAAAAAAGGTTGATGATAGTATTAGTGAAGTAGAGATTAGTAGTAATATTAATAGAAACGTTAAACCAAGTGATAGAATAGTTTTCTTTAATATTAAGTTAAAAAATATCTTTACTGATAATGCTTATGAAATGGTTATTCCTATTAATTTAAAAAAGAAAGTAGAAGAAGTTGCTACAATATACTTATTCATGTCGGGAAGACGTGGAGAAATGTCTACTACAATTTCGTTTGATAAGAAACAAAGTAATGGCTATAATGTAGACTTACATGCTAATTATGATCAGTTATTTGAATCTTCTCAAAGTACTACTTTAATGGCCTGTTATCTTGATAAAGAAAAGAAAAATGTATATAATTTTAATAGTCTAGGTACTATGAGATATCAGGGATATTACTTGGAAATAACAAATGGTATTCCTAATACATTGTATTGTGAATTTTATGAAGATCATTAGTAATAGAAGGTACTAGTTATCTTCTTTTTATTTGGAATTATCTTAGTTAGAAAGTATTTCACCGTGAATATGATATCTTATAGTTATTCATATATAGACTATAAGATAGGCTATATATGACAAGATAAGATTATAGCTTATCTTGAGATAAATCGACAAAAAATTTATATTAATAGGTATATACTATTTTTGGTGATAAAATGAAAAGCAAATTAAAGAAAATAGTTATACCTATTTTTTTAGCAGTCATCTGTGGAACTTTATGTGGTAGGTTAATGTTTAATATCTATGAAGAGAAGGGTAGTAGTACTTTAAATTCTAATGTTATATATTTATTGCTAGATACATCATATAATAATTATGATGAAATGAAAGCTAGTACAATAAGTAGTAATTATATATATTATGAAGATAAAGGTAAATATAATGTAGTAGTGGCTCTTACTAAGAATGAAGATAATATAAGTAAGATAGAAGAATTATATAATAAGAAATTAACTATAAATAAATATTTAATAAATGATGAAGAAATAATAAATAAATTAAATGAATACGATGAAAAATTAAGTAATAGTACTAATAATGATGAAATAAAAGACATTATAAGGGATATGAATAGCATTTATAAAGATAAAGAAGATATAAAAATGGTGAAAATTAGTTGACATTTCGTTTAATTTAATATAGAATTATATATGTAGCAACGGAGTAGTACTCAAGAGGCTGAAGAGGTGCCCCTGCTAAGGGTATAGAGTGGGAAACTGCTGCGAGGGTTCAAATCCCTCCTACTCCGCCATAATAAAAATTAAGTCCATTAAGGACTTTTTATTATATAATAAGAAGGTGATTTATATGTTTAAGGAAGAACTATCTTTAGTACCACATTTACCTGGATGTTACCTTATGAAGAATAAAGATAACATTGTTATTTATGTTGGAAAAAGTAAGAACTTAAAAAATAGATTATCTTCTTATTTTCAAAGAGAACATACAGGTAAAACAATGATGTTAGTAAGAGAAATAGATCATTTTGAATACATAGTAACAAATACGGAGATGGAAAGTTTATTATTAGAAATAAATCTAATTAAAAAATATAATCCTAAGTATAATATATTATATAGAGATGATAAATCATATCCATATATTGAACTAACTAGTGATAAAGTACCAACTCTTAGAATAATAAGAAGAATTAATGTAAAGAAAGTAAAAAATAATCTTTTTGGTCCATATCCTAATGTAGGAGCGGCTCGTAAAGTAGTAGAAATACTAAATAGAATCTATCCATTAAGAAAGTGTAAGACTTATGAAAAAAGAGAATGCTTATATTATCATATCGGACAGTGTTTAGGATATTGTACTCATGAAGTTGATGAAAATAAAATAAAAGAGATGAAAAGTGAAATTATATCTTTCTTAAATGGTAACACTAAAGTACTAACTGATAGAATTACTGAAAAAATGAAGATATCCTCTGATAATTTAGATTATGAGAAGGCTTTAGAATATAAAGAACTATTAAACTATATCAATATAACTACTGAAAAACAAAAGGTAGATTTAGATAATAGTGTTAATATAGATGTAGCTTCTTACTATACTAAAGATAACTATATTAGTATACAAATACTCTTTATAAGAGGAGGTAAACTACTAGATAGAAATAGAAATATCTTTCCAATGATTGATACAGAGGAAGAAGAATTTTCTAGATATTTATCCGAATTCTATAATAAGAATGTATCTATGCCTAAAGAAGTATTAGTACCAGATAACTTAAATAAAGAAGTATTTGAAGAAGTATTTAAGATAAAATTTATGACTCCTATCAAAGGTGAAAAGAAAAAAATACTAGATCTAGCCTATGATAATGCTAGAATATATTATGAAGAGCAAATGACTTATATTAAGAGAGATGAAGATAAGATTACTAATGCTTTAGAAGAATTAAAAGATAAATTAAAATTAGATAGTGTAGATAGAATAGAACTATTTGATAACTCAAATTTATTTGGTACTTTTAATGTATCAGGAATGGTAGTCTTTGTAGATGGTAAGCCTTCAAAGAATGATTATCGTAAATTTAAAATAACTAATGATAAGAATGATGATTATGGTACAATGAGAGAAGTAATATATCGAAGATATTTTAGAGTACTAAAAGATGGACTAGTAAAACCTAGTCTTGTAATAGTAGATGGTGGCCCCGGGCAAATTAATGTAGCAAGAGAAGTAATTAATGAATTAGGACTAGATATTCCAGTATGTGGTCTTAAGAAAGATGATAAACATGCTACTAATGTTTTACTTGGTTTTGACCCAGTAGTAGAAATACCTATCGATAAAAGAAGTGACTTATTTCTTTTACTTACAAAGATGCAAACTGAAGTACATAACTTTACAATAAGTTATCATAAACAAATAAGAAGTAAGGGAGCATTATCAACAGTATTAGATAATATCGAAGGAATAGGAGAAGTAAGAAAGAATAAATTACTTAAGAAATATAAAACTATATCCAAAATGAAAGAAGCATCACTAGAAGAACTAGAAGAAATATTACCAAAAGATACTGCAATTACTTTTAAGGAATTTCTAGATAATTATGATAAATAATATAATATTTTTAGATATAGATGGTGTCTTAAATAGTGATAAATACTTCTCTAGTATTGAAGATAAAGAAGATACATATACTGACCCAGTAGCTAAACTCCTTCTAGATATTGATATGACTAAAGTAAAATTACTTTTAAAAGTAGTCCGCATATCCCATGCTAAAATAGTTATATCATCAACCTGGCGAAGAATGAAATTGTATCCTTCTATCAAAGAAGCCCTAATAAATATTGGCCTTCCCATAGTAGGAGAAACCCCTTTTCTAGAGGGCCAAAGAGGTGAAGAAATAAGAGCCTATCTAGCAGATAATCAAGTAGATAACTTTTGTATAATAGATGATGAAGTATTTAAAGATTATCAAAAACTAGAAGATAATCTAATAAAAACTAACTTCTACGAAGATGGGTTAACAAAAGAACATGCTAATGAAGTAGTTAAAAGATTAAGTAAGTAGTATTTGTATGCCCTCTAGATCTATTGTTCTAGGGGGTTATCTTTAGCCAAATACTTTGTCTAAAGATAAAGTATCAACCATACATATTATATATAAGTTAAAAATATAAAAAGTTAGTCTTTTATTAATAAAAAGATAAAATATTAAAAAAATATTGAGAAAAATAAAGAAAAAAGCTCTAAAATATTGACAAAATCATAAAATAATAGTAAAATCATAATCGGTACATTTTGTTGGAGGATATTAGATATTGGGACCATCTAATATACAAAAACGAACTTATAAAATATTAAAAGGAGAAGAAAAAGAATGAAAACAACATTTATGCAATCAAAAGAAACAGTAAACAGAACTTGGTATGTTATAGATGCTAAAGACATTCCTCTAGGAAGAGTAGCTAGTAAAGCCGCTACTATATTAAGAGGAAAACATAAAGTAACATATACACCACATGTTGACTGTGGAGACTATGTTATCATTGTAAATGCTGATAAAGTAGCATTAACTGGTAACAAACTAGAGGGAAAAATTTATTATGATCACTCTAGATATGTAGGTGGTTTAAGAGAAAGAACTGCTAAAGAAATGAGACAAGATTATCCAGTAGAAATGGTAGAAAGAGCTGTAAAAGGAATGCTTCCTCATAATAGACTTGGAAGACAAATGTACAAAAAATTATTTGTATATGCTGGTGAAGATCACAAACATGCTGCTCAAATGCCAAAAGTATTAGAAATGGGAGGTAACAAATAATGGCTAAAGAAAAAAGAAGTTTTTATGGAACTGGTAGAAGAAAAGGTTCAGTAGCTAAAGTTACATTAACTCCAGGTACTGGTAAAATAACTGTAAATGGTAGAGATGTTCACGAATACATGCCATATGAAGTATTAGTAATGGATTTAAAACAACCATTAGTAGTAACTAATAACGAAAACACATTTGATGTTAATGCAGAAGTTATTGGTGGTGGTTTTTCAGGACAAACTGGTGCTATCAGACTTGGTATTACAAGAGCATTACTAGTATATGATGAAGATAATGCTGCTAACGAAGATTCATATAGAAGAATTCTTAAAGCAAATGGATTTGTAACTAGAGATCCAAGAGTTAAAGAAAGAAAGAAATATGGTCTTAAAGGTGCAAGAAGAGCTCCACAATTTAGTAAAAGATAATTTAGAAGAGGTTACATTAATTGTAACTTCTTTTTGTATGTATTAATGGCTTATATATGATAGATATGGTTGATATATCATTTATAGACTATAGGCTATAAATGACACTGGAAGACTATAGGCTGAAAGTGATAAAAAAATATGTAAAAAATGTGTAATCATATTGAAATTTTAACTTGACTTTGTTATTATAATAGAGTGAGGAGATGATATGATGACAAAATATGTTTATGCCTTTAAAGAAGGTAACAAGGATATGAGAAATTTACTTGGTGGTAAAGGTGCTAATTTAGCAGAAATGACTAATTTAGGATTACCTATACCTCAAGGATTTACTATTTCAACAGAGGCTTGTACTAATTATTATGATAATGGTAAAGAAATATCTGAAGAGATAGAATCTCAAATCTTTAAAGCACTAGAAGAACTAGAAAAATTACAAGGAAAGAAGTTTGGTGATATAAATAATCCACTACTTGTATCAGTAAGAAGTGGTGCTAGAGCAAGTATGCCAGGTATGATGGATACAATACTTAATCTAGGTTTAAATGATGTAGCAGTAGAAGGATTTGCTAAAAAGACTGGTAACCCTAGATTTGCTTATGATTCTTATAGAAGATTTATTCAAATGTATTCAGATGTAGTAATGGAAGTAAATAAATCTTTCTTTGAAAAAATAATAGATGAATTAAAAGAAGAGAAAGGTGTTCATTATGATACTGAACTTACAGTAGAAGATTTAAAAGAATTAGTAAATAGATTTAAAAAAGTATATAGTGATCACATGAATGGTGAAGAGTTCCCTCAAGAACCTAGAGAACAATTAATGGGAGCAGTTAAAGCAGTATTCCGTTCTTGGGATAATCCTAGAGCTATCGTTTATAGAAGAATGAATGATATACCAGGAGATTGGGGAACAGCAGTTAATGTACAATCAATGGTATTTGGTAATATGGGTAATACTTCAGGCACTGGTGTTGCCTTTACTAGAGATCCTGCAACTGGTAAAAAAGGTATTTATGGAGAATACTTAATTAATGCTCAAGGAGAAGATGTAGTCGCAGGTGTTAGAACTCCTGAACCTATTACTAAACTAGAAGAAGATTTACCAGAATGTTATAAAGAGTTTATGGAACTTGCTCAAAAACTAGAAAATCATTATAGAGATATGCAAGATATGGAGTTTACTATTGAGGAAGGTAAGTTATATTTCTTACAAACAAGAAATGGTAAGAGAACTGCTCAAGCTGCAATTAAGATTGCTTGTGATCTAGTAGATGAAGGTATGATTACTCCAGAGGAGGCTGTACTTAGAATTGATGCTAAGAGTCTAGATCAATTACTTCATCCAACATTTGACGCTCTAGAATTAAAAAAGAGTACTTCTATTGGTGAAGGATTACCTGCTAGTCCTGGTGCTGCTGCTGGCATGGTAGTATTTACTGCTGAAGAAGCAAAAACATTAGGTAAAGGTGGTAAAGGAAAGAGAGTAGTACTTGTAAGACTAGAGACTACCCCTGAAGATATTGAAGGTATGGTTGCCTCTCAAGGTATTTTAACCGTAAGAGGTGGAAGAACTTCTCATGCTGCCGTTGTTGCTAGAGGTATGGGTACATGCTGTGTAGCAGGTTGTGGTGCTATTAATATTAATGAAGAAAAGGAAGAATTTACTTTAGGCGGTAAGACATTCCATAAGGGAGATTATATTTCACTTGATGGTAACACTGGTAAAATATATGCAGGAGATATTCCTACTAAAGAGGCTACAGTAAGTGGTGATTTTGGTAGAATAATGAAGTGGGCTGATGAATATAGAACACTAGGTGTTAGAACTAATGCTGATAATCCTAGAGATACTGCTAAAGCTATTGAACTAGGAGCAGAAGGTATAGGATTATGTAGAACTGAGCATATGTTCTTTGAAGAAGATAGAATACCTAAGATTAGAAAGATGATTCTATCAGAGACAGTAGAAGATAGAACAAAAGCTTTAGATGAATTAATACCATTCCAAAAAGGTGATTTTAAAGCTATGTATAAAGAGTTAAAGAATCTTCCAATGACTGTTAGATACTTAGATCCACCATTGCATGAGTTTTTACCTACTTTAGAAGAAGATATAATTGCTTTAGCAAAAGATATGAATGTTACTGTAGAACACTTAAAGAATAAAATAGCAGAATTACATGAATTTAATCCAATGATGGGTCATAGAGGATGTAGACTTGCTGTTACTTATCCAGAGATTGCTAGAATGCAAACTAGGGCTTTAATGGAAGCCGCTATTGAGGTTAAAGAAGAAGAAGGTTATGATATTACACCTGAAATTATGATACCTTTAGTAGGAGAAGAAAAAGAACTTAAGTTTGTTAAAGATATCGTTGTAGAAGTAGCTGAAGAAGTTAAGAGAGAATATAATTCTGATATGAAATATCATATTGGTACTATGATAGAAATACCAAGAGCAGCCTTAACCGCGGATGCTATCGCTAAAGAAGCAGAGTTCTTCTCATTTGGTACTAATGATTTAACTCAAATGACATTTGGTTTCTCTAGAGATGATGCTGGTAAATTCTTAGATGCTTATTATCAAAATAAGATATATGAAATAGATCCATTTGCTAAATTAGACCAAGTAGGTGTAGGACAGCTTGTTAAGATGGCCGCAGAAAAGGGTAGAAATACTAGACCTGATATTAAACTTGGTATATGTGGAGAACATGGTGGAGAACCAACATCCGTTGAGTTCTGTCATAATATAGGACTAAACTATGTCTCTTGTTCACCATATAGAGTTCCTATTGCTAGATTAGCTGCTGCTCAAGCTGCAATTAAGTCCGCAAGTGCGAACAAATAGTAATCCAAAAAATGGACATTAACCCTTATAAATACTGGGATTGAATGAAATATCTAATTTAGAATAATATCTTAATATTTTGGTTAAAAAATTATAATAAAATTAAAAACTAAGACTAGAATTTTAAAAATTCTGGTCTTTTTTATACAAAAATATGATTTTTTGCGATGAAAAATTACCTATAAAAAAAATGCAATAATTGAAATAATTAAATAATTTAAATAAGTATTAAAATAGAACTAAGGTCATACATCTTAGTTCTTTTAGATTCAGAAAATATATGAAAGGAGGAAAAAATATGAAATACATATATTTAAAACCTGAATTAGAAAATTTATCCCAAGGAGAAAGAATTGCTTTTGCAAGACAAGTTAGAAGAATGTCACAAGATGAGCTTGCAGATAAGCTAGGGTTTACTGGAGAGAGTAAAAGAAGAGGTGTGGCTAGATATGAAAGAGGTGATAGAGTTCCAAAAGAAGATAGACTTAAAGAAATAGCGGGTATCTTAAATGTTAATGTTAAATGTCTAAAAGAATTTGATTTTAGAAATGATGAAGACATGATCTATATGCTTTTATGGATGGAAGAAATGTATCCAAGAATGGATATAGATTTAGATATTCCAGAATACTTTCCACTTAAAAGAGATAAGAAATTAGGAAAGTTTATGAGAGAGTGGAAAGTAATTAGAGAAAAAAGATGTAACCATGAAATAACTTATGATGAATATATTGAATGGAAGTTACAGTATGAATATAAAGAAGGAGAAGATGATGAGAAAATTGGTTAAATTAGAATTATGGGATATAGTTCCATTTAAAGATCATCCTTTTAAGGTAGAAAGAGATGAATCATTTAAAGAATTGTTAAAAAGTATTAAAGATAATGGTTTATTAGAACCACTTCTAGTAAGACCAACTGAAGAAGGAAGATATGAACTTATTTCAGGTCATAGAAGAAAACTAGCTTTAGAATTATTTGGTTATAAAGAAGCTGAATGTTATGTTGAAGAATTAACTGATGATGAAGCTACTATTAAAATGGTAGATTCAAATATTTATAGAAATATAATATTACCATCAGAAAAAGCTTTTGCTTATAAAATGAAATTAGAAGCAATTAAGCACCAAGATAAAAAAAACAAACTTCTACACAAAGTGTGTCGAAGTTATCAGCCAGTAGAGTTGGTAAAGCAAATAATGATTCTAGAGAAAAAGTTAGAAGGTACATAAGATTAACTGAACTAATACCTGAATTATTAAAATTAGTAGATGATGCTTATTTATGTGATAGAAGAACTTCTTTAGTATTAGGTATAACTACAGCAGTTGAATTATCATATTTATCAAAAGATATACAAAAATTAATTTGGGCAACTATTGATTATGAACAAACTGTTCCTAATAGAGCTCAGGCAATAAGAATAAGATATCTAGCTGAGAAGAAAAAAATAGATTTTGATGTTTTAGAAAAAATCTTATGTGAAGAAAAAGGAAATCAACATGAAAAAATATCATTTAATAAAGAAAAGATAACTTCTGTTTTACCTCCAGAACTATTAAAAAGAGATAAAAGATATATTGAAGAATATATTATTGAAGCTATAAGAAAGTATAGAAAAATATAAATTATTTTGTTGAAAAATAACGATTTATTGGGGAAATATGGTAAAATATATATGAGGTGATAACTTTGAAATACAATAAATTTATTATTAAAAACTACAGAGCGATTGAAGGCCCATTGGAAATAGATATCAAAAAAAATAAGCTAGTGCCTCTAATAGGTGCAAATGAATCTGGTAAAACTACTATATTACAAGCTATTTATGCTTTTGATTATGCAAATGATAAAGAATATGAAGGTAGACACTTAAAAGAATTAAGAAATTTTTATAATCCAGGAAGTAATATAAATGCTACAATTGATGCCGAAATATCAATAAGAAAAACTGATTTTTTAAATTATATATCAGATGAAGCATTAAGAAATAAGTACAGTGAATTACCTAATTTTTCAGAAATAGTAATATCTAGAAATCTTGAAACTAAGGATTATAAAGTTTCAGTCATTGATAACGAAGAAGATGGAAAAATTATAGGAAAAGAAATAGTAAGTAGATTGCCATATATTATTTATAATGATGATTTTATAGAAAGACCTAAAAATGAAATAGAAATTCCTGAAAATCCTAATGAATTATATGGATGGTTAGGAATTTATGAAAGAGCTTTTAATAAAAATGGTTATTCTATTTTTGATACTATTAAAGAACCAGAGGAAAATATCAAACTTGGTATATTAAGTGATGTTGAATCTGAAATTAATAAAACATTAATAAAAGAATGGGGAAGAATATCTTTAGATGATAGTGATTGCTTGAGTATTAAGCTTCAAATTGAAAATAATAATATTTTAAAAGTACAAATAGTAGAAAAGAAAGGTGAAAAAGACAGATTTTTTAAGATTGAAGATAGGAGTAAGGGATTTTTATGGTTTTTTAACTTTGTTATGAAAATTAAATATAATCCAAAAGCAACTGGTTCTAACAATGATATTATTTATTTACTTGATGAGCCAGGCTCTTATTTACATTCAGTTGCACAGGAAAAACTTTGCCATATGATTAAGAATATTTCTAATAAGGATGGTAAAGTAATCTATTGTACACATACTCATCATTTGCTAGATCCTAAATACATTCCAACGAAATATATTTATATAGTACAAAAAGATAAAAATACAAAAATAATTGATTTAAGTAAAATTACTAGTGTAAAAACAGATGTAAAAAAAATGAGTGAATTACAACCAGTATATGAGGCATTAGGAGTATCAGACTGGGATTTCTTTACTCAAAAACAAAAAATAATTATGGTTGAAGGTATTCATGATAAATATGCTCTTGAGATATTTTTGGGTAATAAGCTAGATGAATATATAATTATGCCATGTGTTAATGCAGAAAGTATTTATAATAATATATCTAGAATGATTGCATATAATAAAAAATATATTGCTCTATGGGATAATGATGAGGAAGGAAATGATTATTATAAAAAAGCACTTAAAGCATTTGGTAAATTAGAAGCAAATAGATTAATGGTCTTACCAAACATAAACAAAAGAAGAAAAGTTAGAATGGAAGAAATGTTTGAAAAATCAGATTTATCTAATATAGCAATTTATTTGGAAATGCCTGAAAACTCTTCATATTCTAATATAATGACATCGCTAATATGTAGTGATGATGAAACTATTGAACAATGTAGAAATATGATTTCTAAGAAATCAAAGGATAACTTTGATGAATTATATAATATGATTATATCTATATATGAAACTGAAAAAAGTAAAAAAAAGCTGCAATATGTATATAACTAAAATTTATTAATTTTGACAAATTAGTGTAAATATGGTATATTAATATTGCTTTTGAAAGGGAGAGAGTAAAATGTTAAATAATCAATTAACTACGACAACTTATACAACAACATTAAAATCAATTAGTTACATTGATTGTTTTAGCATTGCTTAAGTTAAAAATATAAATAAATTATATTGTTAAATGCAAGTCTATTACAATCAAGTAATAGGCTTTTTAAATTTATTGATAAAAAATAATAAATTAATGATATAATATTACTAGAAATACTATGATATAGGACATGATTATTAAATGTAGTTTCAAAGAGAGTTATCGGTTGGTGTAAGATAATAACAAGTTTAATAATTACTACCTATTAGTTGCACTCGAAAGAGAATGCCCGAGAATATCGGTTATAAAAAATAAGTTAAATAAGAGGATGGTACCGTCTTTATAGACTCCTTAGGTATCCATTCTCTTTTTGTTTTAAAGGAGATGATAAATATGACGGAAACGAAAAGTGATACGATTATCTCCCTCATCAAAAGCAAATAAAGAAAGAAGGTAAAAATATGAATAAGAAATGTGTAGAATTACTTAAAGAAGTAATTAATAATAATTATCATAATATAAGATTAGATAATATGTCTTATAATGATGATGAATTTTACTATGAGTTCAAATCTGATGAACAAGTTAGTGAAAATGATTTTGAAAAATTAGAAAATGAAATTAGAAAACTAGATAATAGTATTTATGTAAAATTATTAAGAGTTAGTGGAGTTTATTTTGAAGGTAATGCTAATAATGAAATGATTAGTAGAATTGTAGGTAAGGCATTTGCTAGTCAAGAAGAATTAGATAAATACAATAAATTTGTAGAAGAAGCAAAAGAAAGAGATCATAGAAAAATAGGTCAAGATTTAGATCTATTCTGTTTCTCTGATTATGTAGGAGCTGGGCTTCCATTATTTACTCCAAGAGGAACTATCATAATTGATGAATTAAAAAGAGAAATGGAAAGAGTATGTAGAAAGTATGGATTTGAAAAAGTTAGCTGCCCATCACTTGCAGATATTTCATTATTTGAAACTTCAGGGCATGCTCAAAAGTTTAATGAAGAATTATTTAGAGTAGAATCACCAAAAGGACATAAATTTGTGTTAAAACCAGTTCAATGTCCTCATCATACTCAAATATTTGCTTCTAAGTTAAGAAGTTATAAAGATTTACCAATTAGATATATGGAGTCAGATAAACAATATAGAGCAGAACTTCAAGGTGCTGTTGGAAATAGTTTATCTAGAGTATATGCTATAACTGTTGAAGATGGTCATGTATTCTGTACTAGAGAACAAGTTAAACAAGAAATAATTAATATTTGTAATTTAATTAAAGACTTTTATTCTAGAATGGGATTATGGGAAAATCATTGGGTATCATTATCAGTAAGAGATTATGATCATCCAGAAAAATATATTGGAGAAAAATCAGATTGGGATTTATGTGAGAACTTACTTCAAGAAATATCTGATGAGTTAGGATTAGATGCTAAAAGATGTGAAGGAGAAGCTGCTTTATATGGTCCTAAATTAGATTTCATGTTTAAAGATGCTTTAGATAGAGAAATTCAAATTCCAACTGTTCAATTAGACTTTGCAACTCCTAAAAGATTTGGTTTATCATATATTGATGAAAATGGGGAAAAGCAGTCACCAGTAATGGTTCATAGAGCAGTTCTAGGATCATATGAAAGATTCTTAGTATTATTACTTGAACAATCAAAAGGAATATTACCAATATGGTTATCACCAGTTCAAGTAAACATTGTTCCAATCAATGTTAAATACCAAGGTGAATATTGTGAAAAATTAAAACAATTATTAATTGATGAAGATATTAGAGTAGGATATGATGATTCAGAAGAAAGATTCAATAAGAAGATTATGAATAGTAATGTAATGAAGAATCCATATACTTTAATAATTGGAGATAATGAAAGAGATAATAATTTAGTAAGTTATAGAAAATATGGTAGTGAAGAAACTATTTCATTGCCAATTGATGAATTTATTAAATTTATTAAAGAAGAGATTAAGAAAAGATAAGTCTATTTTGCCCTAACAGCAACTATAACTATAGTAAATTTATGACAAACAAGAAATTGAAAAAATATCGCAAAAAATACAATAGAGTGATTAGTGATATAATAAATTTGAACAAAAAAAGTTAAAATAAGTCATTTTAGTCCGTAGGTACAGTTCCTACACGTTCCAAACTTGATTGCAGTACAAGCTAAATTAAAAGAGGAGAATAAAAAGTAATTTTAGATAAAAAATTAAAAAACAATTAAGCAGGGGGTTATTTATGAATGATAAAGTTTATAATATGATAACTGGTGAGGTAGGTACATTTTCAACATATTTTATTGTTGGTAGAGGTAAAATGTTTGAAACAAGAAACTTTTATTATGAAGATAAGTTAAAAAATTGTTTTTATGTAAAGAAATATGGTTCAAATATTAATCCTGTTATTTATGTAGATACTAAAGTTAATAATAAATGGATAAGCAAAAATTGTATTATTGGTGGTTATAGAGAATTTGTTAATTTTATTATTAATAATTTAGATAATTATATTTGTTTAAGAGGTTTTAGTCGTGTTGATTATAGTCATTTAGTAATGATTATTCTTGGTTTAGAAAAACCTAATGTTAGATTAGAAAAGACTGGTATTAAAACAAATAAAACTAAGAAAAAAGTAAATAGTAAATTTAAAAGAAAATAAATGGAATGAAGTTGTAATACTTTAAAATAGATATAACTATATATGATAGTAATATGAATGTATTGATTTTAAAAGGTTATTTATTTTTTGATATTGATATATAGAACTTAGATAATTATTTATCTAGGTTCTTTTTATATGCACTATAAGCCTTACTATGTAAGTCTTATTAGTGTTATTTGGAGCCTTAGGGGTCTCCAAATAAGTATCAACCATACTTATTATATTTGGGGTGAAGAATGTAATTTATGAAATTATAAAAAGAATAATTATCTTCAAGATCGCAAATTGTGACCTTGAACAGAAATAATGATTTAAGATAAATTAAATTGTAATATACATTTATTAATGAAAAATGTATAAATATTAAAAAAATATTTTGAATTTAAAAATAATATGATATAATGTAATAGAAAGGAGAATGATTTGATGATAAAATCAAAAAATGTAGTTAAAAAATTAACTACGATATTATTTACATTAGTAGCAGTTTTTACCATTGGACTAACTAATGTAAATGCAAAAACAACTGCAGAAGTTAAGAATTATTCAGAACTAACTGCTAAAATGAATGATAATGTGACTGATGTAGTTAAACTTACTAGCGACATTACATTAAGAGAAGATTCTGATACAACTTTACATCTTGTAATGTCTAAAACTTTGGATTTTAATGGTAAAACATTAACTGTGCCAGAACATTATAGGTTTAAGCTAATTTATGAAAATAGTCTAGACTTAAAATTCATTAATTCAGATAGTTTTAAAAGAGCAAAACTTAATCTTTTATCTGATACTGGCTACACACCAATCTACAACGAAATTACGCAGGCTGAACATACTGTTAATTTTGAAATGGATGGTATAGATGTTGAATATATAAAAGATTTTGACAGTTTTTGGCAAACCTCTGGTGCTTACAGATTTAATAATGTAGTTTTTAAAAATCTAAAAGTTACTGGATTTTATGAAATGGTAGATACTAGAGCATATAAAACAATAAAATTTTCAAATGTTACTAAAGAAAGCAAAACTGCAAATTCTAAAACATATTTGATAAATAGTTCTACTTTAACTGTTGATGATGTAATTGATGCTGATTCAGTTATTGAGTATCATGATAGAGAAGGCACTAAAATAGCAAATAGAGCTGCTAAACTTAATACTATTGATGCTTATTTTGGTCCAATTACAGTTAAGAAAAAAGAAGTTCAAACATTAACGGCTACAACAGAAGATGAATTAATAAATGCAGCTAATCAAATTAATAATAGCAAAGACACTATTATTAAATTAGGCACTGATATTAAGTTGACAAAGTTTCTTGGATTTAATGTTTTAGGTAATGTTACCTTGGATTTAGCAGGTAATACTCTTGATGTAACAGAACAGAATTTAACATTCTATTATGGTTATAAAGATGAAAATAATTATAATTTTAGAAGTAATTTAACCATTAAAGATAGTGGCAATGGTAATAATGGTAAAATAATTGGAGCAGGATTTAATGGCAGAGTAAGACTATCTACTATAGATATGGCTGAAGAATTAAAAAATTTACCTAAGACTTATGGATTTACAATTGATGGTGGAACTTATGCCGTTACTGGAACAGGTTCATGGGATGATTTTATATTTGATATATTCTCTGATACAGAACCTAAGGAGCAAAACATTACTTTAAATGTTAATGTTAAAAAAGGTATTTTCGAAGTTGGAAAACTAGGTGGCGCAATATTTTATTTACCTTCATCTGATGAAAATAATATGAAGGCAAACTTCAATTTTGAAACACTTATGGTGAAAGGTCAAAGTGTTAAACTAGGATTTAATATTTTAGGTAAAAAAAGAATCGAAGAAGTAATGCCAACTGATACAAAATTATATTATACTGATAGTAATCAAATAATTGAACTAGCAGATAGAACAACATTAGTTATGGATGTTAGAACTGGTACAAGTATTAGTCAACCACAATATATTAAACTTGCTAAAGAAACAGGTTTAAGTGTTGATAATGTTACATTACCAAATGTTACATTTGGATATACTGATGGATCAGAAGCAATAATTAATATTGCTAATATTGGTGCTGCTGAGTTAAAAATTACTAATGTAACAGTATCTGATACAGATAAATTTGAAATCATTGGATCAACAAAGCCAACAATAGGTATAGGTGCAACAAATACTGATTTTAAAATTAAAGCAAAATCTGGTCTATCTGCTGGAACATATACACCGACAATTACTGTAACTGATGAAAATGGTAAAACATATACAGCAACAGTTACACTAAAAGTTGAGCCAAAACAATTAACTGGATTAGGTATTAGTGGTTTAGATAGTACATGGGTTTATGGAGAAACTAAAACTCCAACTGCAACAGGCGTTGAAGGTTTAACACCTGATGACTATGAAATCACTTACTCTAAGGAAAACAATGGTTCTTATGAAAATGTAGGAACAACATTACCTAAATTAGTAGGTAAATATAAAGTTACTTTAAGTATTAAAAATTCAAATTATACAGCAAGTGAAGCTTATGTTAATTTTGAAATCACACCAATTACTACAGAAGTAAAAGTAAAAAGTTATGATGAAACATTTACTTATGATGGAACAGAACATACAAAAAATGCTTATGATGTTTTATGGGCAAATAATGCTAGTCCAGTAGCTGATAATAAATTACCTAATGGTGATTTAGTTACTGCAGTAATTACTGGTAAAGTAAGAGATGTTAAAGATACAGATCTTGAAAATAATACAATTGGAAAAATTACTATAACAAATGCTGAGGGTGTTGATGTAACTAGTTGTTACTCTAATATTGTAAAAGCTGCTGGTAAATTAACAGTAAACCCAATTACAACACCAATAGTTGTAACAGCTGCTTCAGATAATAAAGTATTTGATGATACTGAATTAACAAAAAATACTTATACAAATACTGATGGTGTATTACTACCAGGTGATATGTTAGAAGTTACAATTACTGGTAGCCAAAAATTTGTAGGTTCTTCAAATAATACTGTAAGCAATGTTAAAGTAACGAGAAATGGTGAAGATATTACTTCTAACTATACAATGGGAACACATGTAAATGGTGTACTTGAAGTAAAAAGTGCAGATCAACCTTTAGCAATTGCCGATCAATATGTAAAAGTTAATGGTTTTATAACAAAAGGTTATTTAGAACAATCAGTAACTGGAAATGTAGGAAACATTGATTTTACTATTAAATCAGGAACAGCACTTACATATGATGCTACAAATAAAGAATATGTAGCAGGAGATACTGTAGGTGATGTTGTAATGACTGTTACAGCTGTAAAAGTTGATCTTGATGGAGATGGTACTCCAGAATGGAAAGAAACAACAAAAGAATTTACAGTTCATGTTGTAAATAAAACTGATGTAAATATTTCAGGACTTTCTAATAATGAAACATTTACTTATGATGGAAATCCTAAAATGCCAACAGGAACAATTAGTGTTAATGCTGGAACAGTAAATGTTAGTGATTTAGAAGTATTATATAAAGGAACTGGTTCTACAAATTATAATAGTGCTACAGCACCTACAAATGCTGGTACTTATACCGTAACATATAAAGTTCCTGATACTAATGCAAATTACACTGGAACATTTAGTGTAGCATTTACTATTAAAAAAGTACAACTTGAAAAAGTAACTTTAGCTAAAGATACTTTTGAATATACTGGTAGTGATATTACTCCTACATTAAATAATGATAATTCTAATATAGAAGTAACTGGTAATACTACAGCTAAAAATGTATCAAATAATACTATTACTGCAAAAATTACAGATAAAACTAATTATGAGTGGAAAGATGGATTAAATAGTGATTTAACTATTAACTGGTCTATCACACAAGCAACACCAGACTATACAGTACCAACTGGTCTTACTGGTGTAAAAGGAAAAACATTAAATGATGTAACTCTACCAGGTAGATTTACTTGGAATGATGCAAGTACAGTATTAACAGCTGGAACTAATAAGTATAAAGCAAAATATACTCCTGAAGATACTACAAACTATAAAACAATAACTGATATTGATATTGAGGTTGTAGTTAAAAATACGTTTAATGTAATAACATCAGTTGATGGTGGAAATGGAACAATTACACCAAGTAAAAATGGTGTTGTTGAAGGAACTAAAGTTGAAATAGCATTTACACCAGATACAGGTTATATGATTGATAAAGTATTAGTAAATACAGTAGAAACTACTGTAACTGGTAATAAAATAGAACTTACAGTAAATGAAAATAAAGAAGTTAAAGTAAGTTATAAGAAAATACCATTTACTGTAACTGTTAAAGATGTAGATGGTGCTACTATTACTCCAAATGGTGCTGTTGCAGTAAGTTATGGTGAAGATAAAGAGTTTACTATAACTGCTAATAGTGGATATAAGTTAGTTAAAGTTCTAGTTGATGGAACTGACAAAACTGCTGATATGGTTGGAGATACTTTAAAACTTACAAATATAACATCTAATATCAATTTAGAAGTTGTAGTTGAAAAAATAGTTTATGAAGTAACTGAAGGAGCTAATCAAAAATATACAATTACTAAAAATAATGAAGCTAAATTTAAAATAAATGCTGACTTTAGATTATTTGATGATGGTAAGGTATATGTTGATAATGAATTAGTTGATCCTAAAAATTATACAGCAGAAAGTGGAAGCACAATAATTACATTAAAGAAAGAATTTGTTGATACATTATCAGTTGGAGAACATACTTTAAAAGTATTATTCAATGACGGTGGAGAAGCAATTACAACATTCAATGTAGCAAGAGTAACAGTGCCTACTGATAATCCTCAAACTGGAGATAATATTGGATTCTATATAATAAGTGGAATCTTATCAATCGTAGGACTTGCTGGAGCTGGAATCTTTTATAGAAGAAAACAAACAAATTAAACTGTGAGTTAGAGTTTTCTCTAACTCCTTTTTAATATAAAAATTGAGGGATGGTAATGTGAAAAAGACAAAATTAAAGATAAAGAAACTATCTAAAAAACAAATTATCATTATTTCAAGTATTCTTTTAGTGATTATAGTATTTGCTATAATAATGATTACTAAAACCCCTAATGTGGGTAGTATTAAAAATGGTAAAGCTAATTATATTGATAGAATTGTAAATGTTACTAAAAGTGAAGATAATATTGTCATAGAGTTTAAAAACAATGAAGAACTAATTGATAATTGCATTATGACTAAAGAAATTTATGATAAATTTAAAGCAAATGACCCTTTATATAATATAAGTATTAAAGACTATGCTAATTTATCTAGTATTAGTTCTAAAGAAAGTTACAACATAAATAAAGCAATTCAATTAAAATTAGTTTCAGAAGATACTAGCTATACTGAATTTTTTGCGATGACTTGTGGTTTTAAAAATAAAAAGGAACTTATGAAATACACAAAAGCAGTAATTAAATTAGCAAATAAAGTTAAATAAGTTTAATAAGCAGTACACCCCACTGCTTATTTTTTTATTTCATAAAAAACATTTATATTTTAATTAATTTTATACTTTTTTAATAGTAATAAGGAATTAGTAGCTTGAAATTACAATTAATTCCATTGGATGATTTATTTTATCGAGGAATAGGTTCAACTGATTTTATTACAAAGTGGATCTAAAAAAAAGTGACTATTTGATCACTTTTTATAATGTATATAAGTGCTTTCAATTATTTATTAATTATGTACCGTGTATAAAGGTATGTTGCACACGGTGGCAAGGATGAAGGTGCCAGCAGTGGTCCCATCAAAGAGAGCAAACTTAATTTAATTCTTACAAAAAAATTAGAAAAAGAATTAACATCAAGAGGAGCAACCGTTTACCTAACTCGTAAAGATAACAACGACTTATCCACAACAACTATTAATAGAAAACGAAACGACTTATACAATAGAGCTAAATATATAAATGATATTTCTCCTGATATGTATATATCCATACATTTAAATGCTTCACCATCCCCTTCATGGAGAGGTCTTCAAGTATTTTATACAGGTAATAATAAAGAAAATAAAATTATCGCTGAAACCATAACTAATCATCTAAAAGAAAACATATCTAATGTTAGAGAAATAAAAAAAGAAAATACTTACTACATGTATAAATATATAAAGTCTCCAGGAGTATTAATCGAAGCCGGATTTATATCCAATCCAAACGATAACTATCTTTTAAGAGACATCAATTATCAAAATAAATTAATAACTCTAATTAGTGATTCAATCGAAAAATATTATCAAAATAAATAAAAACACTTTCAAAAAATACAAAAATAGTGTATACTTCTAATAGAGACTAAGAAGGGTGATAATATATGCAAAAAATATATTTAAAATATGATGAATATACACCACCAGTAGAATGCGACTATGGTTTTATACCAGAAATGGTTTATCTAGGATTCTTATATCCAATCAAGAAAAAGAATTATAAAATGTTTTATATCATGTTAATGACTGAAGTAGCAGTTTCAACCCTAATAATGTGCTTCATTCCCTTTATAATTGGTATAATAATATGTATTGCAATGTTATTTGTCATAAATCTCTTATTCGCAGCCAACTATAACATGATAGTAATTGAAGAACTACTAAAAGATGGCTATGTCCCATTAGACTATAATTCTTCAGATATTCTAATAAAAAAAGGAATATACTTTAAACTCCAGTAGTAGATGTATTCCTTTTATTTTTCAAAAAAATAACAAAAAATATATCATTTTTTTCAAAACTATGATATACTTTAATACAGAATAATGGGAGTTGATATTGTGGAGAAAAATTTTAAGACAATAAATGAACAAGTAGAAATATTAAAAAACAAAGGTCTTATAATTGAAGATGAAAATGTCGTTAAAGATACCCTACTCAGAGAAAACTATTTCTTTTTAATGGGTTATCGTCACGCCTTCCTTATATCGCAAAAGGAAAGAAAATTCATACCTGGTACAACTTTTAATGAAATATACTCATTATTCACATTTGATAGGAATTTTAGAAATATAATATTTAAAAATGTACTTGTTATCGAAAATCAATTAAAATCAGTAATATCATATCAATTATCCAAGAAGTATGGATATCGTGAAAAAGATTATTTAAATCCTAAAAACTTCACTCAAGATCATGATAAAGCACGCCGTGTTCGTGACTTAATTGATAAGATGAAAAGACAAATAAGAATCAATGCTACAACCCATAATGCTACAATACACTACATAAATAACTACGGTTATATTCCCTTATGGGTTTTAGTAAAAGTATTATCATTCGGAATAGTTTGTGAATTATATACTATATTAAAGAAAGAAGACCAAATAGAAGTAGCAGAAGTTTTTGATACTACACCAAGTGTCTTATCAGATATACTAATAATATTATCCAACTATCGAAATTTATGTGCTCATGAAGATATCGTGTTTGAACATAAAACCGAAAGAGTAATACCGGATACAGAATATCATGATATGATGGAAATACCAAAAATGGATGGCGAATATATTTATGGTAAAAATGACTTATTTGCAGTAATTATAATCTTTAAAATATTACTAAATAAAAAAGCCTTTCGTTTAATGATGAAAGAAATAGAATATGAAATAGAATTGTTAGATGGAAGAGTGGATACCATTCCAATAAGTAAAGTATTAGATAGAATGGGATTTCCAGAAAATTATATAGAAATAATAGATAAGTAGGTGATAATAATGAATAAGAAAAATAATAAAATAATAATACCTCTTTTAGTATTAGTAGCCTTTATTGGTGGTTCAGTATGGACATATCTAGTAATAAATCAATTAAATAGAGGTACAACAAATTCAGTAACTAAAGGGGGAAACTATACAATAAATGAAAATAGCATATCCGGAGCAGTAGATAAAATATATGATGCCACTGTAACAGTAGCCACTTATAAAGATGGTAAAGCAGTATCAACAGGAACAGGCTTTGTCTATAAAAAAGAAGGATCAACAGCCTATATAATGACAAATAATCATGTTATATCAGGAGGCAATTCTGCTAAAGTAATCTTTAGTGATGGGACATCAGCAGATACTCAAATCTTAGGAGGAGAGACATATTCAGATATAGCAGTATTAACAGTAAGTGCTGCAAGTATAAAGCAAGTAGCAACATTAGGAAACACTGATAAAATAAAATTAGGAGACACTACCTTTGCCGTAGGAGCCCCACTTGGAGATACTTATAGTGGTACAGTAACAAAAGGAATCCTATCAGGAAAAGATCGTTTAGTAGCAGTATCATTCTCCGGAAGTAATTCTGATTACTATATGAAAGTATTACAAACAGATGCTGCTTTAAATCCAGGTAATAGTGGTGGTCCATTATGTAATGTAAATGGAGAAGTAATAGGAGTAACATCTTTAAAACTTACAGAAGAAAAAACAAGTTCAACAACAAGTTATAGTGTTGAAGGAATGGGCTTTGCTATCCCAATAGAAGACGCTCTATCATATGCTGGTATCATTGAAAAAGGTGAATCAGTAAAGAGACCATATATTGGAATAAGTATGTTAGATATAACAGATAGTTATTACTTATGGCAGGCTGGAATAACTTTACCAAAAGGTGTTGAAAAAGGAGTAGCAATTCTAGAAGTAGTATCATCTTCACCAGCAGAAAAAGCTGGATTAAAGAAAGGCGATATCATAACTAAACTAGAAAAAGAAGAAATATCTTCAGTAGCAGAACTTCGTTATGAATTATATAAACATAATCCAGGAGATAAAGTAACAGTTACTTATAATAGAAATGGTAAAGAGTTAACTTCTGAAGTAACCCTTGAAGAATCAAAATAATCTAGATTAATTCTAGGTTATTTTTTTCCACTTCAAACTTAAATAAATTTAAGTTTTCCGTGGTATTAGTGAGCCAAAAATATTTGTCTCCCTAACAAACAATATTTAAGTATATATTTCTTGCTTCTATATAATAAATATGGTTGATATACTACTTATAGACAATTTAATTGGCTATAAGTAGCACTGTAAGACTACTTAAGACTTACAGTGATATTAAAAATAAAATAATAATGTAAAAAAAATATAAAACTATTGTATTTTGTATGTAATATTTGTTATAATAAATATGACAAAAAGAAAGGTGAAAAAAGATGGAAGAATACAAAATAACATCACATAGTGATAATGAAACAATAGCAATAGCTCAAAACATAGAATCAGAAAAGTTTCCTAATATGGTAATATGTTTAAATGGTGATTTAGGTAGTGGAAAAACAATGTTTACTAAAGGATTTGCTCATGCTATGGGAATAGATGAGATAACATCTCCAACATTTACAATAATAAAAGAGTATGTCGGAGAATTACCATTATATCATATGGATGTATATAGATTAGAAGATTCACATGAAGATATAGGAATAGAAGAATACTTTGATAAAGGTGGAGTAACCATAATAGAATGGGCTGATATGATAAAAGATATCTTACCAGAAGAAAGATTAGATATCAAAATCAAAATAGCGGATGATAACACAAGAATATTAATATTAAAACCACATGGGGAAAAATATGTAAATATATGTGAGGCCATAATATGATAAGTTTATTTATAGATACATCACTTGAAGATGTATCTATTGCCTTAGTAAAAGAAGGAAAAGAATTATCTCAAATACATGAATACATACCAGGAAAACATTCCATATATGTAACTAAGTATATAAGTGATATTCTAAAAAATAATAACTTATCCCCAGATAATGTTGATGAAATAATCGTCGTAAATGGACCAGGATCATTTACTGGTATCCGAATAGGAGTAACCATAGCCAAGATGTTTGCTTATATCAAAAAAATAAGAATCGTAACCATAACATCTTTAAAAGCAAGAGTACTAGGTCATATCGGAAATTATTTACTAACAACAATAGATGCCAAACACAACAACTATTATGTTGGCGTATATGACAAAGAATATAATACTATTGAAGAGAAGTTTACTTCCTTTAAAGAAGTAGAAGAACTAAAAGAAAAATATTCCCCAGTAGTTATAGACCAAACAACACCATATCAAGTAGAACAAATTGTATCATATACTAAGAAACTAAAAAGTGAAAATCCACATGGTGTGAACCCTATCTATCTAAAATTACCCGAAGCGATGGAGAAAAAATGTTAAGAGAAGTAATAAAAGATGACCCAAGTCCCTATGTAAAATATATAGAATATATTGAAGAAGATAAAATATTAGGATATCTAAAATATTCTCTTATTTATGATCGCATGGAAATAGATAATATTCTTGTTGAGCCAGAATATCGTGGTCAAAAAATAGGAAACAAATTAATGAGTAGATTAATAAGTATAGCGATCGAAGAACATGTCGTAAATATAACTTTAGAAGTAAGAGTAAGTAATGAAATAGCCAGAAATCTCTATAAAAAGTTTGGCTTTAGAGAAGTAGCCCTAAGAAAGTTCTATTATGGAGATGAAGATGCTATACTAATGGAAAAACAGGTGATGTAAATGAAAGATATATATATATTAGGAATAGAATCAAGTTGTGATGAAACAAGTATGAGTATTGTTAAAAATGGTAGTGAAGAAATAGCCACTATTGTGCTAAGTCAAATAGATATTCATAAAAATTATGGAGGAGTAGTCCCTGAAATAGCTAGCCGTAATCATATCGAAAACATAACAATTGTTTTAGAAGAACTTCTATCTAAAGCAAATATGAAACTAGAAGACATAACCGCTATTGGAGTAACATATGGACCAGGACTAATAGGTAGTCTTTTAATAGGAGTACAAGCCGCTAAAACAATATCTTTAGTAACAGGAAAACCATTAATACCAGTTCATCATATCATAGGACACATCTATGCCAATAACCTAAAAGAAAGATTAACATTCCCTCTAATAGCCTTAGTAGTAAGTGGAGGACATACCGAACTAATCTATATGAAAGAAGACTATTCCTTTACCAAAATAGGAGGTACTCTAGATGATGCTGTTGGAGAATGTTACGATAAAGTAGCCAAAGTATTAGGTCTAGAATATCCAGGAGGACCAAAAGTAGATAAACTAGCCCATCTAGGAAAAGATACCTATAACTTACCATATCCTCTAGACGATAGTACCTATAACTTTAGTTTTAGTGGTATCAAATCCGCTGTCATAAATCTTGCACATAACGAAGAACAAAGAGGAAACACCATAAACAAAGAAAATTTATGTACGACATTCCAAAATAGAGTAGTAGGAATAATAACAAAGAAAACAATGAAAGCTATAAAAGAATATAAAGTATCAAATCTTGTCGTAGCGGGTGGTGTGTCAGCAAACTCCGGTTTAAGAGAAAAATTAACTGAAGAATGTCAAAAAGAAAACATTCACATATCTTTCCCTGAACTAAAATATTGTACAGATAACGCTACCATGATCGCCGCTGCTGCCTACTTTGCCTATCAAAAAAATATCTTTGCTGATCTAACATTAAATGCTATGGCAACAGACACCATATATAAAGAGTGGAAATAAGGATTATAGAAATATAATCTTTTTTTAATTTCTAAGGACAATCTCTATTACAATAAAAAATAATTTCACATAAAATAAAGTGATTATGAATAGAGGTGAAAAACATGGAATTCATAAATCAAAATACCGAACTAGTAATAACCATACTTACTATGACATTAACATGGATACTTGGTTTTATTTCTAAAAGATGTCCTTATGTAAATAACAATCTAATAATAATACAAAACATAGTAATTGGACTATCAGTATCAATATTCTATTTTATAATAACCAAAGACTTCAATTTAGTTATAACCTTAAGTGGACTATTCGCCGAAACAGGATATAATCTTATTCATAATATAGAAAAATTAATAAAGGAGGGAAATAATGGTAAACATAGTAAAGAAGATAGTACCAGAGAGTAGATACTACCTAAAATGTCCTTATGAAATGACACCAACTAGAATAGTAGTTCATAATACCGCTAACGATGCTCCTGCTCGAAATGAAATAAGTTATATGACAAATAATGACTATGAAACATCATTTCATTATGCTGTAGATGATAAAGAAATAGTTCAAGGTTTGCCTGAAAATAGAAATGGTTGGCACGCCAGTGACGGAAATGGTAAAGGAAATAGAGAAGGAATAGCTATTGAAATATGTTATTCACTATCAGGAGGAGACCGATTTATTAAAGCCGAACAGAATGCTGTTGACCTAATCGTAGATATATTAAATAGATATAATTGGGATATTGATAAAGTAACAAAACACCAAGATTACACTAATAAATATTGTCCTCATAGAACACTAGATATGGGTTGGGATAGATTTCTAAATATGATAAACGAAAAACTATCAGAAACTAGAGCCAGACCTTTCATAGTAGGAACAAAGATATATAACACTGAAGATATCTACCTAACTGAAACAGCAGGTTATGGTGGAGGGCAAATGTTACTAACTAAAAATACTGAGTCAATAATAAAAAAATATCACTATAATAAAGGATTATATATGGCACTAGGAACAGAAAATGCATATTATGATGCAGCATGGACTAATAATTATAGTAAGTTTACAACTATCAAACCACCAGTAGAAGAACTAAAAGAAGATAATAAAGAGACAACTAAAGAATCAGAAAAAGAAGATAAAAATAGAGAAAATAATAATAATCAAGATAATAAAGATACAAATAATAATAACTTAGACAAAGAATTAGAGAGACAAAATCCATTGTTATGGTTTATAGATAAAATAATAAAATTACTAGTAAAAATATTTAAGAGAAGGAAATAATAAATCCTTCTTTTTTAGAGTTCACACTTCGTTGTTCACTGCTATAGAAAGCCTAATGTCTTTCTATAGTAATTCATAGCCATCAGTAGAAGTCTATGAATTATTTACATTGTTTGTAAAGTTATAGTAAATATTAAAGAAAACACCATAAATATTAAGGTGTTCGCTTGTTTTTAAGATATAAAAAATGTTATAATTGTATTAGGAGATATTCAAATAAGTTGGGTGCTTGCCGAACTTCTATTAAGGAAGGGAGGCGATATTATGAGCAAGAAAGATTTTTTAATTTTCTTTCAAACTATGACAATCTTCCTTTTGATTATATTGTTATTTAAAACATTTAATTAAAAAGAAAATCACCTAACTTAATGCTTTAAGTCAGGTGAAACCAAATTATTGGCAACACTCAATTGTGACTATTGAATGTTTCCTATTTTTATTTTATGCAAGTTCCCTTGCTTACATACTAATAATAGCATAAATATATACTTTTGTCAAATTGCTTAGTTAAATTATATATTGATTATTTAAAATGTATGTTATAATAAAAAAGAGGTGTCAAATATGAAGAAATGGCAAAAAACAACATTAATTATCATTAGTGGTTATATTAGTTATTATACATCATATATATTATTTAAATTATTAGCATTAAATGAACAAACAATTGTAGTCATCAGCACTTTGATAGGATTGTTTCCACTAATATTATATATATTTGTAATAAGAAAAATGATAAAAAAAGAAAATGAAGAAGTATCAAAATCAAGTATAAAAATACAAGAATTGAATAAATTAAACGAAAAATATCATTTTAAAAGGATAACAAAGAAAAAACATAATATTATAGACCGCGAATACTCAAGAAAAAGTTTAGAGAGAGTGACAGGATCAAGTATTATAAAATATCATATAGAAAATAATATTGATTTAATTAGAACTGATATAGAAAATGCTATATATAATATCGATTTATTAGAAGAATATACCAAAGAAGTAGATAAAATTATTAATTATAAATCTAAAAATAAAACAAATTATTCATCAAAAAAATTTCAAAAAATAGAAAATAGAGTATTAAATGATTCTATTCATAAAAGAAAAGAGTTTTTAATAAAATTAAAGCTAGAAGTTTATTATAGAAGTAATGCAGGAAAGGTTAATGAAACTAGATATGGAAACTATTCTTTTGAAGATTTAGTTAAATTGTATAAAGAATGGCAAAATGGTAATAAATACGAAGAAACCATAAAGCAGGAAAGAAAAATTATGAATGATGATATTAGATATAATGTTTTGAAAAGAGATAACTTTACTTGCAAATTATGTGGTATATCAGCTAAAGACGGAGCAAAACTTCACGTTGATCACATTATTCCAGTATCTAAAGGCGGAAAAACTGTCATGAGTAATCTTCAAACCCTATGTGATAGATGTAATATGGGTAAAAGTAATAAAATGGAAGATTATAGTTCGAAAAATAGTATGATCTGTCCAGATTGTGGAGGTAAATTAATAGAGCGTAAAGGAAAATATGGAATTTTCATTGGCTGCAGTAATTATCCGAAATGCCATTACAAAAAAAGTAAAAAATAACTTAATAGACAACAAACTATTAAGTTTTTTTATTAATAAACCAATAAAAAGAGTATATAACCCTAACTACTCTATAATAAATATGGCTGATATCCTATTTAAAGACAATAAAAAAATTGGCTTTAAATAACACTTTAAGACCCAAGACTTAAAGTGACAAAAAATAACAAAATAAACATCTTACCCTTTATAATATCTCTAAAATATGATACAATGAAATAGAGAAAAGTGAGGTAACAAGATGCAAATACAAGAATTAAATAAAGAACAACAAAAAGCCGTTAATCATATAGATGGACCAATGCTTGTTTTAGCAGGAGCTGGTTCAGGAAAAACCAAAGTATTAACAAATAGAATAGCAAATCTAATCGAAAATGGAATAAGTCCATATAACATATTAGCTATAACATTTACTAATAAAGCTGCTAAAGAAATGAAAGATAGAGTAGTAAGATTAATAGGAAAAGAAGCCTATAATATTCAAATATCAACATTCCATTCCTTAGGCCTAAAAATATTAAAAGAAAACTATAGTATGTTAGGCTATGAAAAAAACTTTACTATTATAGATAGTGATGATGTCCTAACAATCATAAAGAAAATATTAAAAGATAAAAATATGTCTAAAGATAGATATAACCCAAGAGAAATAAAAAATAAAATAAGTTCTGCTAAAAATGAAATGATGAGTATAGATTCATTTGCTAAAGTAGAGTTTGATCACAAAGTAGTAGAAGTCTATAAAGAATATCAGCAAAAACTAAAAAATGGTAATTCCGTAGATTTTGATGACTTACTAATACTACCAATAAAACTATTCAGAAACTATCCTCGTGTATTAGAAGAATATCAAGATAGATATAAATACATCCTAATAGATGAGTATCAAGATACCAATGAAGCCCAATATACCTTTAGTAAATTACTATCAGCAAAGTATCGAAATATCTTCGTAGTAGGAGATAATGATCAAGCAATATATGCCTTTAGAGGAGCCAACTACAAGAATATCCTAAACTTCGAAAAAGATTATCCTGAGGCCAAAACAATCCTACTTGAAGAAAACTATCGTTCAACCAAAACCATATTAAATGCCGCTAATAGCGTAATCAAAAATAATCATGAAAGAAAAGATAAAAACCTATGGAGTAATAATGCAACTGGTAATAAAATAAAATATAAAGAAGTAGCAAATGAAAAAGAAGAAGCATCATTCGTAGGAACTGAAATAAAAAGACTATTAAGTGAAGGCATAAACGAAGAAGATATAGCGGTATTATATCGTACTAATGCTCAGTCTCGTGTTATTGAAGAAGAAATGCTAAAGAAAAATATTAAATATAGAGTTGTAGGAAGTTTCTACTTCTATAATAGAAAAGAAATAAAAGACCTATTATGTTACTTAAGGCTAATAAATAATCATAAAGATGATGTAAGCCTGCTTAGAGTAATAAATACCCCAAGAAGAGGAATCGGAGATAAAACAATTGAGACTCTAACTGAAGAAGCAACAACTAGAGAATTATCTCTATATGAAACAATAAGTAAAGGAAAAGAACTAGAGTTCAAAAACCTAATCGAAGACCTAACCAAAGCTAGTGAATCATTATCACTAACTGAATTAATAGATGAAATTTTAGAAAAAACCGGTATCAAAAAAGAACTATCAACATCCAAATTACTCGAAGATGAAATAAGACTAGAGAACCTAAATGAGTTCAAAGGTGTAACCAAAAGTTATGAAGAAGAATACGGAACTGCCTCACTCGGAGACTTCCTAGACGAAATCTCATTAGTAAGTGACATGTCCGAACATCAAGATAGTTCAAATAGAGTAAGCCTAATGACCGTTCATTCCGTTAAAGGACTAGAGTTTGATTATGTCTTCATTGTCGGTATGGAAGAAGGAATATTCCCCCACTATAATGCCATCAATGATGGAAGTAATTCCGCTATTGAAGAAGAAAGAAGACTATGTTATGTCGCTATAACAAGAGCTAAAAAAGAATTATATATAACATCAGCAGATACCAGAATGTTATTTGGTAATCCAATGAGAAATCAACCCAGTAGATTTATTGATGAAATAGATAAAGAATATATCGATAAAGAAAGACCAAAAAAACTAGAAAAAATAATAACTAAAGTAAGAAAGGCTGTCGACAAAAATGCCACTTATGAAGTAGGAGAACATATCTCCCATACCGAGTTTGGAGAAGGAATAGTAATAAGTGTTGATAAATCCATCATAACCGTAGCCTTCCCACATCCATTTGGTATCAGAAAATTAATGAAAGGCCATCAAAACATAACCAAATTATAAAAAAGAAAAGAGGAGTAGTTATGAAAAAAACACTATTAGGTTTTACCATAGTATTACTATTAATGATATCAGAAATACTAATACTAAATAACGATATAGCATCACTAAAAGCATCAAATAAGATATTACAAGAGGACCTAAAAGATAAGAAAAATATAAGTACTTTAAAAGAAGAAAAAGAAGACTTAAATACCTCAGTATCCAATTTACTCGCAGTCTCTACCTTCAGTGATGAAGATATAGAAGAAATAATGACTAGTGAAAAAACAATCTCAAAAGATCTTGAAGACAATATAACATCACTAGAAAATACCATCATAGATTTAGAAGATAAACTATCAAGTCTTCAAAAAGAATACTATAAATTAGTCAAAGAAAATGCTGAAAAAAATAGTTTCTATATTTCAAATGTACCCTTTATCAATCAGTATCCTAACTACCCAACCGGTTGTGAATCAGTAGCCATAACCATTCTTCTAAATTACTATGGAGTAGCAGTAACACCAGATGATATCATAAACAAATTACCAAAAGGAAGCGTTCCTATAACTAAAGATGGTAAACTATATGGAGGCAATCCTGAAGTAGAGTTTATAGGTAACCCATATAGTTTAAATGGATATGGAGTATATGAAAAACCAATTGCTAATGTTGCTAGCCAATATAAAAGTGGTATCAAAATAGCAACAGGAACCAGTTTTGAAAAAATACTAGAAGTAGTAAAAACAGGAAAACCAGTTATGGTATGGACTTCCATGTCACTAGCAGTCCCATATATATCACAGTCTTGGATATATGAACCAACAGGAGAAACAATTTACTGGAAGGCCAATGAGCATGCTGTAGTAATAATAGGCTATACCGAAGATAAAGTCATAATATCAGACCCAATAAATGGTAAAGCCAAATACCAATCAAAAAGTATCTTCAAAGAAAGATATAACTATTATGGAAAGAAGGCGTTATATTACTAATGAGAAATAAAAAAGTAAACAAAATATTACAATCTATAATCATAATTATAACCCTAATAATATTTAGCCTTCTAGTATATACCCTATATCAAAAAATAAATTTAAGTAACAAAAATAAAGAATTAAATAACTACCTAAAAGAACATCAAGAATTAACTGAAGAGATAGAAGATCTAAAAAACATTAAAGAAAATTATGAATTAATCAAAGAAAATAATCAAAATCTAGAAAAACAAAAACAAGACTTAGAAGATAAAATAACTGCTCTAAATACAAAAATAAATAAAGTAAAGAAAGATATAGATAAATTAAAATAGTATCTATTTCTTTTTTTATAACATATAATACAGTAGGAGGTATCTATGGATTATAGTATTTTAGTAAATAAAGATAATCCCCTGCCAAGAGCATACATACCAAATACATTAGAAAATGCTCATAGTGAATATAAAGAAAACATATTACTAGATAATAAAGCCCTAGAAGCATTTCAAGAACTAAAAAGAGAAGCCTTAAGATATGGATATCATATTGATATAGTAAGTGGCTATCGAGACTATGATTATCAAGAAAAAATATATAATAAATTACTAGAAGAAAAAGGATTTACCTATGCCATAACAAGAATAGCATCTCCTGGTAAGAGTGAACATCAAACAGGATTAGCTTTAGATTTTTGTATATATAAAGATGGAAAATGTTATATAGAACATGATGTTGAAGATAAAATAGAAACTAAATGGATACATCAAAATAGTCATAGATATGGTTTTATCATAAGATATCCCGAAGGAAAAGAAGATATAACCAAATATAGTTATGAACCATGGCATTTAAGATATGTAGGAAATATAGCTAGTAATATCTATAACAATAACCTAACACTAGAAGAATATAAAGATAAAGAGTCTATTAAATAGATTCTTTTTCAGTATCGTCTCACACTATGTTGTTCGCCGTTTTCTAATGCCTAAGGTCATTAGAAAAAAGTTTTGAGCTTGTCATCTCAAAACTATAGTTATTTCTCATTATCATCTTCAACAAAAAGTTCACTGATATTAATATCAAGAACTAAAGCAATTCTCCATAGAGTTCCAAGCGAAAAAGTCTGGTGATTTTTGCTTTCAATATTAGAAATAAATTGTGTAGAATATGCTATTTTTTGTGCCAATTGTTCTTGAGTTAAGCCTTTTAATTTTCTTTGTTTTTTAATATTTTTACTAACAACTTCATAAATATAATTCTCGTTATTTCTATCAAACAATTTCAATCACCATCCATTCAAAACTAACTTCAATATTATTTTCTCATTTTTTTATCAAAAAATACTTACACCATTCGAGTGAGTGTGATATAATTAAATAAAGATAAATTATTTTTATCTGAAAATGATATTATCGAAAAAATAATGTTATAGAAAGGATTTAAAGAATTATGGATAATGAAACAAAGTATTGCATTTATTGCGGTGCAAAGTTAGAACAAAATGCAGTCATCTGTTTAAAGTGCGGTAGAGAAATAAAATCAACTGGAAGTTCAACTACAAAACAATGTCGGAGGTGTAAAGAAACAATTGATAAGAAAACTAAAAAATGTCCTAATTGCGGAGCAAGACAGAGTCTTCCTACTTGGGCAATAGTAATCATTGTAATATTGGTAATCATTGTTGTTTCAAATTTAGGCAATGATTATAGTGAATCAATAAACAGCGGTAATAACAATACTATAAACAAAAATATAGATAAAGACAATAAAACAAACAATTTACCGAATCAAGTTCAAGAGAGTATTGAATATATAAAAGTTTCCAAAGATGACTTAGATGAGGCATTAGATAAGAATGCTGCAGTGGCGAGAGAGACTTATATTAATAAATATGTTGAAGTAACAGGAAAATTAGACATCATAGATTCCGAATTAAAATACATTTCATTAAAATCAACAACAAAAAAATGGGATTTTCAAAGTATAAATTGTACTATTAAAAATAACGAACAAAAAGAAATAATTAAAACTTTAGTAAAAGACCAAGAAATAACAGTTAAGGGTAAGATAACTGATGTTGGAGAAGTACTAGGTTATTATTTGGATATTACAGAAATAGTTGCAAATTAGTTTAAAAAGGAATAGCAAATGAGTTGTTATTCTTTTTTTGTCCCATTGCTAAATAAATTATATATTTTTAATTGACAATTAATACTAATAGTGATATTATTTAAATATATGAATATATATTCATATATAATAAGGAGGAATAATATGATAGATAATGTAGATATAAATAAAATACAAAAAGAATTACTTGAAGAAGATACAATTATTGATATAGCAGAACTATTCAAAGTATTTGCAGATTCAACAAGAGTAAAAATAATAAATGTCTTATTAGAAAATAAATTATGTGTTAGCGATATAGCAACACTAGTTGGAGGAACACAGTCTGCCATTTCACACCAACTAAGAATACTAAAATCAGCAAAATTAGTAAAATATACCAAAATAGGAAAAACAGTCTACTACGAACTAAGTGATGACCATGTGAAAAAACTATTTAATATTGGAAAGGAACATATAAATGAAATATAAATATAATATCAAAAATCTAGACTGTGCTAATTGTGCTAAAACCATTGAAAATAAATTAAATGAAGATAAAAATATCAAAAAAGCAATCGTTAATTTTAATTCATCAACAGTAACTGTGGAGACAGACTTAAAAGATGTTTTTACTTATATAAAAAAAATAGTAAGTGAAATAGAACCAGATGCTATTTTAAGTGAAGATAAAATAAAAGAAAATAAAAATATAGATATCTATAGAATAGTACTAGGAGGATTAATAGGATTACTTGGAATAGTACTAAAATTACCAAACTATTTAAGTACTATCTTAATAGTAGTAGCCTACATAATCCTAATATATAAAACACTACTAACCGCTATTAAACAATTAAGAAAGAAAGTAATAAATGAAAACTTCCTAGTAACAATATCTGCTCTCGGTGCTTTTGCGCTAGGAGATTCCCATGAAGGATTAATGGTCCTATTCTTATATGATTTAGGAAAAGTATTAGAAAGCATGGCTGTAAATAAAAGTCGTAACTCAGTAGCCGAACTTATGGATATCAAAGAAGAAACATCAAATCTAAAAGAAAAGAATAAAATAATAGTAGTTCCAACAACCGAAATAAAAGTCGGAGATATAATCGTAGTTAAAGAAGGAGAAAGAGTACCACTAGATGGAACCATAGTAAAAGGTTCTTCCTTGTTAGATACAAGTGCTCTAACCGGAGAATCACTTCCAATATCAGTAAAAGTTGGTGATAATATCCTATCAGGAAGTATAAATAAAGGAGGCCTACTAGAAGTAAAAGTAACATCAATCTATAAAGATTCAACAGTAAATAAAATATTAGAATTAGTAGAAACTGCTACCGAAAGAAAAACCAAAACCGAAAAAGTAGTATCCAAATACTCATCTAAATATACATTAGGAGTAATTATAATCGCCATTCTAACAGCAGTCTTATTACCACTATTTACAAATCTAACATATAGTGAAAGTATCTATAAAGGATTAACAATACTAGTAATATCTTGTCCATGTGCTATAGCCATATCAATACCATTATCATATTTTTCAGGTATTGGAGCATCATCTAGAGAAGGAATATTAGTAAAAGGAAGTAATTACCTAGATAGTATCAAAAATATCAAAGAAATAGCTTTTGATAAAACAGGAACTATCACAACAGGAGAGTTCTATATATCAAAAATAAATATCCATAACAAAGAATATACTGAAGATAAAATAATGGAAATTTTTGCTAAAGGAGAATCGCTTTCAAACCATCCTATTGCCAAATCAGTATTAAAAAAATATAATAAAGAAGTATCACATAATGATATCAAAGATTTCAAAGAAGTATCAGGAAAAGGAATAGAATTTACTTATAAAAAAGATAAAGTAAAAATAGGAAATCCTAAATACTGTGGTATCAAAGAAGAAAGTAGTAATATATATCTAACAATAAATAATAGTCTAGTTGCAGATATTGAAATAAAAGATGAAATAAAAAGTACTGCTAAAGAAACAATAAAAAAATTAAAAGATATGAATATAACAGTTCATATGTTTACTGGAGATACCAAAGAAAAAGCCGAAGAAATATCAAAAGAACTAAATATAGAAGATGTAAACTATAGTATGTTACCAAATGATAAATATAACTATTTAGAAAAAATAATCATAAACAAAAAAGAAGGAACCATCGTAGCCTTTGTTGGAGATGGTATCAATGATGCCCCAGTTCTAAAACTAGCAGATCTAGGTATTTCTATGGGTCATCTAGGAACAGACTCTGCTATCGAAGCATCAGACATCGTAATAATGAATGATAACCTAGATAAAATAATAACTGCTATAAACATATCTAAGAAAACAGGAAAGATAATAAATCAAAATCTAATCTTTGCTATAGGCATAAAACTATTAGTACTAATCTTAACTCTACTAGGAGTATCAACAATGCTAGAGGCTGTCTTTGCTGATGTAGGAGTAACAGTACTATGTATTCTAAATACTCTAAGATTATTAAAGAATAATAAATAACTATTTGACAGCAAAAATGAGTAAAACCATATATCATAAGGAATTACTCATTTTTTAATTGTTGTGATTTCATTAAAATAACTAGTTGTAATAAATAAAAAAATAATATATAATTATATTATAAATAGGAGGATATATGAATATAGTAATAGCCATAATTTTTATATCGGTAATAGGAACTCTTTTACATTTCATGTATGAATGGTCAGGACATAATAAAGTAGTATCCCTTTTTGCCGCAGTTAATGAAAGTACTTGGGAACATATCAAAATAGCCTTAACACCAACCTTTATATGGACATTATATGATGGAGCAGTATATGGCCTTAATCCCAATTACTTTGAAGCCAAAGCCTTAAGTATATTAGTAATAATAGTACTAATACCATTACTATTTTATGCCTATCAATTAATAACCAAAAAAGCCATATTACCAATAGATATCACAATATTCTATTTAACTATTATTATAAGTAATCTAGTATTTAACTATATAATAAATATAGAATCATTACACTTCTTCTATGCATACATATCAGTAATAGTATTATTTATAATATTCGGCTCTTATATGGTATTAACATTATTACCAATAAAAAACTTCTTATTCAAAGATCCAATAACCAAAAGATATGGAATAAGAGGACATTCTCATCATGAACATAAAGAAAAATAATCAAAATATGTTTTAATAACATATTTTTTTTGGTATAATAAATAATAGAAAGTTAGAAGTGAAAAAATGAGAAATATATATGATTTAACAATAAAAGAATTAGAAGACTATTTCATATCAATAAATGAAAAAAAATTTAGAGCAGTTCAAGTATATGAAGCCCTATATAAAAGAAGAATAAAATCATTTGATGATATGACCAATATAAGTAAAGAAGTAAGAGAAAAACTAAAACAAGATTTCTCTTTCTATAAAATAAAAATGTTAATAAAACAGCAAGGCAAGAATGTCAATAAATATCTATTTGAATTAGAAGATGGAAACAAGATAGAATCCGTATTAATGTTTCACGATTACGGAACAAGTATCTGCGTATCATCTCAAGTAGGTTGTAATATGACTTGTGCTTTTTGTGAAAGCGGAAGATTAAAAAAAGTAAGAAATCTATTAGCTTATGAAATAGTACAGCAAATACTTCAAATAGAAGAAGATATAAATAAAAGAATAACTCATGTAGTATTAATGGGAATAGGAGAACCATTTGATAACTATGATAATGTTTTAAGATTTGTAAAAATAATAAATTGTGGTAAAGGAATCGATATCGGTTCAAGACATATAACCATATCAACATGTGGAGTAATCCCTGGTATAAAGAAGTTTATGAATGAAGAAGGCCAAGTAAACCTAGCCATAAGCTTACATGCTCCTAATAACACCCTTAGAAGTAGAATAATGCCTATCAATAAAGCATATCCTTTAAATGAATTAATGGAAACAATAAAAGAATATATAAATAAGACAAATCGTAGAGTAACCTTTGAATATATAATGCTTGATAATGTAAATGATAGCGAAGAAAATGCTAAAGAATTAGCCTTATTATTAAAAGGAATAAATTGCTATGTTAACCTAATACCATATAATGAAACAGAAAATATTGAATTTAAACGAACAAAAGAGTGGAAAATTATGAAGTTTTATGATATACTAAAGAAAAATAAGATAAATGTAACAATAAGAAAAGAATTTGGAGGTTCAGTTGATGCCGCATGTGGTCAACTAAGAGCCAATAATTAAGAGGAAGTGAAATAATGCAAACATTTTATATGACAGATGCCGGAAAAGTAAGAACACATAATGAAGATAGTGTAATAATAGTTGGCAATAAAAATAATGAATTCATTCTCGCAGTAGCAGATGGAATGGGTGGACATAAAGCTGGAGAAATAGCTTCAAATATAGCAATAGAACATATTGTTCAAAGTTTCGAAAGTATGGAAACAATAGGAAAAAAAGAAGAAGGAATAGATTGGTTAAGAAAAATAGTAAAAGAAATAAATGAAAAAATATTTGAATATACCTCTATTCATCCAGAAAGTAAAGGAATGGGAACAACTCTAGTAATAGCCATCAAAACAGATGACTATATCCTTTATGGAAATATAGGAGATTCATCAGGATATGTAATAAAAAATGAAAAATTACATAAAGTAACCAAAGATCATACCCTAGTAAATTTATTAGTCTCAACCGGAGAACTAACTCCTGAACAAGCCAAGTTTCATCCAAGAAAGAACTTGCTTACAAGAGCACTAGGAGCTAATGATCCAATCGAAATAGATATCTTCGATATCGATAATACCATAAACGGTTTATTCCTATGTAGTGATGGATTAACTAATATGGTAACAGATGAACAAATAGAAAAAGTATTAAATAGTAAATCTTCAATCGAAGAACAAGTAGAAAAATTAATAAAAAAGAGTAATATAAGAGGCGGAACAGATAACATATCAATAGCTTATCTGAAGAAGGAAAGTGGTGATAAGTAATGCTAACTAAAGGTCAAAAAATAAATGATCGTTATGAAATAATAAAAACCATCGGTGAAGGAGGAATGGCCAATGTCTATCTAGCAGAAGATACCATTCTTGAAAGAAAAGTAGCTATAAAAGTTTTAAGAGGTGATCTTTCAAACGATGAAAAATTTATTCGTCGTTTCAAAAGAGAAGCCTTATCAGTATCAAACCTATCACATCCAAATATCGTTGAAGTATATGATGTTGGAGAAGAAGATGGAAACTATTATATTGTAATGGAATATATCGAAGGAAAGACATTAAAACAATTACTTCAAAAAAGAGGAGCCTTAACCTTAACAGAAGTAATAGATATAATGAGTCAGTTAACAGATGGTTTAGCTCACGCTCATGAAGCCTATATAATTCATAGAGATATAAAACCACAAAATATAATGATTGAAGATAATGGTCGTATCAAAATAACCGACTTCGGAATAGCAATGGCTTTAAATTCAACCCAATTAACTCAAACAAACTCAGTAATGGGTTCAGTCCACTATCTACCACCGGAGCAGGCTAACGGTAAGGGATCAACAGTAAAAAGTGACATATATTCATTAGGAATATTAATGTATGAGTTATTAACCGGTTCCGTACCATTCAAAGGAGACACTGCTGTTGAAATAGCCTTAAAACACATGAAAGAAAAAATTCCTAGTGTTAGAAAGCAAAACCCAACAATACCACAATCAGTAGAAAATATAATTCTAAAAGCAACTGCTAAAAATCCAAAAAATAGATATGACTCTGTAAGAGAAATGTATAATGATTTACAAACTGCTTTAGAAAGAGATAACGAAAAAAGAATAGTATATGAATATCCTGAAAATGATTTAGAGGAAACCAAAGTAATAGCTCCTATACCAAAAGAGCCAAAAAAGCCCGTCGTAGATAAACCTCTTGATAAAGAAGAAACTACTGAAACAGATGATTCAATACTAAAAGAAAAAGACGAAAAAAATAAACTACCAATTATATTGGCAGGTATATTATTAGCCTTTCTAATAGTATTAGCAGTAGTATATCTACTAATAAGTAATCATGATGTTAAAGAAGTAAAAGTACCAGATGTAACAGGTCTTACCTTAGAAGAAGCCATAAAGAAAGTAGAAAAACAAGGTTTAAAATATACTACAAAAGATGAAGAAAATGCTGATATTGAAGAAGGAAAGGTAATAAGAACAGAACCAAAAGCTGGTTCAACAAAAACCAAAGGAAGTACTATTACAATAGTAGAATCTTCTGGTAAAGAATACCTATTACTAGAAGACTATACTGGTAAAAATTATTATGAAATAAAAGCAAAACTAGAATTAAAAGGTATCAAAGTAGAAATGAAAACCAAAGAAGTAGAAAATACATCTGATTATAAAGACAAAGAAGAGCAAATAATAGATCAAGAGCCAAAATTTGATAAAGAAAACGAAACAAAATTATATGCTAATGATTCAGTAATACTATACATACCAGAAGTAGATGTATATCCAGATATGGTTAAAGAAAAATGGACTTTATCAAAGGTACAAGATTTTGCTAAAGAAAATAATTTAACGTTAGATATAACATATAAAGAAACAACAGATGTAGAAGAAAATATCGTATTATCACAAGGCAGAGATCCTGGAGATCCAATTTATAATGGTTATACTTTAAAAATAACTATATCAAAGAAACCAGAAGATAAAACAGAACCAACAGATTCATTAATGCCAAAAGATGATAAAAAAGATAAAAAAACAGAATAGGAATAAAATATGGAAGGTATAATAATCAAAAACGAAAGTAATAATTATACAGTAAGAACAAATAAGGGGATAAATATCTGCAAGCCAAGAGGAAAGTTTAGACTAGATAAAATAACTCCTCTAGTAGGAGATAAAGTAATAATAGATGATATAAATAATTACTTACTAGAAATAAAACCTAGAAAAAACTCCCTAATAAGACCTCAAATAGCTAATGTTGATATAGCTTTAATTGTAACATCAGTAAAAGAGCCTAACTTTGATAGTAACTTGTTAGATAAACTACTAACAATAATATCTTATAATAATATAGAACCAATAATATGCTTAACAAAGACAGACTTACTAAATGAAGAGGAAGAAAAGAATATTAAAGAGATATTTAACTACTATCAAAGTATTGGTTACATAGTAGTAACAAATAATGATATCAAAGAAATAAAAAAACTAATTGCAGGTAAAATAGTAGTCTTTGCTGGTCAATCGGGAGCAGGCAAATCATCTCTATTAAATAAACTAGACAAAAATCTAAATCTAGAAACAAATGAAATATCCAAGGCTCTAGGTCGTGGAAAACATACGACAAGATGTACAACTTTATATGATATCGATTCATCTTTAGTCGCAGACACTCCTGGTTTCTCATCAGTAGATTTCCGTGGAATGACTAAAATAGATATCCGTGATAATATGAAAGATATGTTTGATAACTTACATAATTGTAAGTATAAAGATTGTATGCATATCAAAGAAGATGACTGTGAAGTAAAGAGACTAGTAGAACAAAATAAAATATTATTATCTAGATATAACAATTATAAATCATTTATAGGAGGTCAAAAATGAAAATATCAGTATCGATACTAAATGCCAAAGATAAAAAAGAAACAATAAAAATATTAAATAACACTGATATATCATATTTTCATATCGATGTAATGGATGGTAATTTTGTTAAACAAATATCTTTACCAGTAGAAGAAACATTAGAAATATCTAAAGTATCAGAAAAAAAACTAGATATTCACCTAATGCATAGTAGACCTCTATCATATATTGAACAAATAAAAGACTTAAAAAATATTGAATATATAACCATTCATTTAGAAATAGAAGAGAATATTCAAAATATATTAAACAAAATAAAAGAATATGGTTTTAAAAGAGGAATATCTATTAAGCCAAATACTGACATAAATAAGTTAATACCATATTTAGATAATATCGATTTAATATTAATAATGACTGTCGAACCAGGTCAAGGTGGCCAACCATTCCTAGAAAACAGTCCAAATAGAATAAAAGAAATAAAGAACTTAATAAAAGATAAAAATATTTTACTAGAAGTAGATGGTGGTATCAATGATAAAACCATAAACTTAGTAAATACTGCTGACATAGCAGTAGTAGGTTCATACATAACTACTAGTGATAACATGATAGAAAAAGTAAAAACACTAGTATAAATATAGCTCCTCTCTTTATAATAAATAAAGAAAGGAGCTTTTAATATGAATAATGAAAATAAAAAGGAACCAAGTAAAGAAATAATTGAGGAAGAATATCGACTAGGTAAAGAATACTATAACAAACTATTAAAAGAAATGCCAAAAGATAAAGAAAAGTATGACTAGAAAATAGCCATATTTTTTTATAAACACTGGTAATTATAATTACAACATGATATAATAAAATAAAAGAAAGTAAGGAGATGAACAAAAGCAAATGAAAGAAGATAAAAGTAAAAATATTATAATCATAATGCTAACAATAATTATAATTTTATTATTAATAATTCTTACATTAGTATTAACTGGTAAAGTAAATGTAAATAATAAAAATGACAAATTAGACAATAAAAATGATGTAATAGAAAATAATAATACTGAAGTAAACTGGACTGATAAATTATTATCTTATAATATATCAGAAATAAAATTATCTAGAAAAAGAAATACTCAGTTAGGAGACACTCAAGATATAGATAAAGAAGTAACTTTATCTAAAGAAGAACTTAAACAAATACTAGATAAAATAAGTACAAATAAATTAGTAAAAACATATAGTCTAGGAAGAGGTGGACAAGATAGAGATCACTTAACTGTATCTTATCAAATAAATAATCAAAAATATACTTTTGAAGTATTTGCAGGTTCAATAGTATTAGATTCTGCTGATGAAGAAATAAAAAATATTTTTAATAATAGTAACCATGAAGAAAGAAATACAGAATATAAAAATCAAGCAGGTGCCTTCTATTACTATTCAATAGAAGAATATAATGAAAGTATATTTGATGAGTATTTTAAATAGAATGACTAGTAACTAGTCTTCTTTTTATTTATCAACAACTTCTGTGGATAAATAAAAAAATGGATATAAATCCATTTCATTAAGCATCTTTCTTATTATTCTTCTTCATAGTTCTAGCTTCTCTAACACTAGTCTTAATTTTGTTACCATCTTTGTCAGTAACAGTAGTAAAGTTAACTTTTTGAGTACCTTTAGTTATTTTTAAACAGTTAGGTCTATTATTTACAGATCTAGTTTTTTTAGTTGTTACTTTCTTCATCGTATTCCCTCCTCATCAGTTCGTAATTAACTTTACCATAAAATTGCCTTTTAGTCAACAATTATTTATGATTTTACTATTTCTTAGTATCATTTTTAATAAATTCTCTTAAAATTTTTGTTATTGCTCTTTTTTCAATTCTCGAAACATAACTTCTCGATATACCCAAATTTTTAGCAATTTCCTTCTGTGTTATTTCATCGTTATTATCAAGACCATACCTTTTAGTAAGAACATCCCTCTCCCTAGGAGTAAGAATATTCATATATTCTTTTAATAATTTAATATTATCATTTTTATATATTTCTTCATTAAAATCAGGATCTTCAGTTTTTAAAACATCAAGTATTGTAACCTCATTTCCTTCCTTATCATAACTAATACCATCATAAATACTAACATTCTTAGAATTCTTTTTATCTGCTCTAAAATGCATAAGAATTTCATTTTCTGCACATTTAGCAATATAAGTAGTAAGTCTTACATTCTTGTTAGGAGAAAAACTATCAATACCCTTAATAAGTCCAACAGTTCCTATCCCAATAAGATCATCAACATCATTATAAGTAGATTCAAATTTTTTAACAATATGTGCTACTAGTCTAAGATTATGTTCAATAAGTTTACTTCTAGCCTCCTTATCTCCATTTATCATTCTTTCTATATATTTTTCCTCTTCTTCTTTAGATAAAGGATCAGGAAAAACATTATTAGAGTAAGCACCACTAAAAAAAGTAAGGTTACCAAATAAAAGATTAAATAAATTAAATAACATCATACCACCTATTAAATAATATAAAAATAAACATTTAATTATACCAAAATATATGATACAATATAAATATATATTAAATAAGAGGTATAACAATGAAGAAAAAAATAAAAACTGAACAAAATATAATAATAATAATGGATGCAATCAAAAAAATAATGACCATATTTCTTGGTCCATTCTTAACAGCGTACTTTATAAGTACATCTACTAATAGTATATTAAATATAGCTATATACTATATATTTACATATGCAACAATGGCATTAAGCACTTTAGTAGTAGCAGCCCTAGCAGAAAAAAGAAATAGAATTAAAATATTTAGAATAGGAATAATATTAAACTTTATTTATATTTTAATAATAATATTATTAAAAGAAAAAATAATAAATTATTTACCAATCATATCAATACTATATGGTATATCAGCAAGTTGTTATTATTTTCCATATAATTTATTCATTATAAATAAAGTAAAAAATACCGAAAGAACAAACTACATGGTAAAATTATTTATAACCATATCAGTAGTAGGTATTCTATTTCCAATAATTTTCGGTAGTATAATAACTATAACCAATTATATATTAACAGCAGTTATAGTATTATTTATATCACTTATCCAAATAATATTATCTTTTTTCATAACTGATAATCATAATGGAGATTTAGAAGAGTACAATTTAAAAAAAACTTGGCTAGAACTCAAAAAGAATAAACAAGTAATAAATTGCTTAGCAGGAGAATTCTTTATTGGTATGAATATTTGTAATGGTGCTTTAGAAACAGTAATGGTAATTTTAATATTAAATTCCTTTAAAACAAATATCAATCTAGGAATAATAACCTCCATAGCAACATTATTATCAATATTAGTAGTAAAAATATATGGTTTAATTTATAATAAAAGAGATGATAAAAAAGTAATAATAATATCAAGTATAATACCAGTAATATCTTTAATAATATTTTTAATATTAAAAACAAATACTACAGTAATAATATATAAATTTAGTTATGTAATATTTGCAGAAATACTATCTCTAGTTAGAAAAATTAAAATATTTAATTTATCTAATAGCAAAATAGTAAATAAAAGTAATCAATGTGAATTTAATGCCATAAGAGAAGTAACATTAAATGTTGGAAGAGTTACAGGTTATACTCTCCTCCTACTAGCGGGTTTAACTCAAAGTGCGGTAGTATTAAATATAGTTACTATAATTTTAACTTTATCCCTTTTAGTTATGAGCATAAATTTAACTAAAGTAAAGAAAAATAGCCATTAACTTTCAATAATAAAAAAAATATAGTATAATATTTATAGCGAGGTGAATTATATATGAATTATTTTTATCCAGATGTTTATCAAAAAAGTATCTATACCATCAATTACGATAAATTAAAAGAAAACGGTATAAAATGTTTACTCTTTGATTTAGATAATACTTGTGTACCATATGTAGATAAAAAACCAACTAAAAAATTAAAAAATCATTTTGATAAACTAAAAGATTCAGGTTTTACAGTAATAATATTTTCTAATTCACCAAGAAATAGACTAGAACCATTTAAAAAATATTTAAATGTTGATTGTTGCCCATCTGCTAGAAAGCCAAGAAAAGCAAAATTCATAAAAGTATTAAAAGAATACAAATTAGACTTATCTGAAGTAGCAATTATTGGAGATCAATTAGTAACAGATATCTATGGTGGTAATAGAGTAGGTATAACAACAGTATTAGTAAATCCAATGTCTGATATTGATATGCCATTTACTAAAATACATCGTTATATAGAAAGAAAAGAAATAAATAAAATGAATAAAAAAGGAATATTTAAAGTAGGAGAATATTATGATTAAGAAGTGTACAGGATGTGGCATTATTCTTCAAACAGAAGATATAAATAAAGAAGGATATACCGAAAATATAGATAATGAACTATGTTTAAGATGTTTTAAATTAAAAAATTATGGTGAATACAAAGCTGTAACATTAAATAATAAAGACTATACTGATATTTTAAATAGTATCCCTAAAGATGCGTTAGTAGTCTATTTAACATCATTATTAAATATTAATTTAGAATATATAAATAAATTTAATAATGTAATATTAGTATTAACCAAAAAAGATTTATTACCAAAATCAGTTCAGGACTATAAATTAATAAATTATATATCTAATATAACTAATAACTATCTAGATATTGAAATAATAAGTTCAATAAAAAATTACAATCTAGATAGCTTATTAAACAAAATAAAAAAATATAATAAAAGTAATAAAGAAATATACTTTGTAGGAATGACTAATTCAGGTAAATCAACTCTAATAAATAAACTAATAAAAAACTATACCGACAAACAACTAGAAGTAACAACTAGTCTATATCCTTCAACAACCCTAAATAAAATAGAAATAAACTTAGATAATTTAAAAATAATAGATACACCTGGCTTATTAAATGAAGGTAGTATTCTAAATATTCTATCTCTAAAAGAAATAAAAAAAATAACTCCTAAAAAAGAGATAAAACCAAGAAGTTATCAGTTAAAAGGAAAAGGTTCTCTAGTAATTGAAGACTATATTAGATTAGATTATTATACAGATAATAATATTACTATATATATAGCTAATAACTTAAATATAACAAAAATGACTCATAATAATCCAAAATTAAAAGAATGTAAAAAAATAACATTCAATCTAGAAAAAGATAAAGATATCGTAATTGAAGATTTATGTTTCATAAAGTTTACTAAAAAAGGAAAAGTTGATATATATACTAAATATGATATCAATATATATGAAAGAAATAATTTAATATAAAAGGAGTTAGCAGTATGAAGAAAATAAAAGAAGATCTTTTAAAAGATAGAACACCCTTCGCAGAAGGTTTATCTTTTAAGAAAATGTTTTTAATCTTTGTCATTTTTAGTTTCTTAGGTTGTCTTTATGAAGATATACTATTTATGGCTAAGAATTATATCAATTATGGAATACTAGATTATTCCACTAAAAGAGGGCTATTATATTTAGAATTATCTCCAATATATGGCTGGGGAGCATGTATCATGGTATATATTCTTGCTAGAAAGCCGAGGCAAAAATTAGATTATTTCTTAATAGGTTCTTTAATAGGAGGAGCCTTCGAATATCTAATAAGCTTCTTGCAGGAGGCCTTTACCGGAACAACATCATGGGATTATTCAACATATCTATTAAATATAAATGGCAGAACAACTTTACCATATATGTTATTCTGGGGTTTATTATGTTATATACTAATGGTTAAAATATATCCCTTTGTATCAAACAAAATAGAAAAGATACCATATAATTTAGGAAATCTAATTTATTACATTCTATTAGTAGTAATAACAATAGATATGTTTATATCATTTAGTGCATGTATAAGAATGGGACTAAGACATGAAGGCTATAAACCACTGACAGGATATGGTGAGTTTTTAGATAAAGTATATAATGATGAAAGAATGAAGAAAAGTTATACGAATATGGTGGTAAGATGACAACAATAATAAGTTTTTTATTAATAATTTATTCAGTATTCTTGTTAGTATATAGTTTCTTTGTAATGACAAGAAATAACAATAGTCCCAAGAAGTCAGATACAGTAACTAATAAATATTGTATTTTAATACCTGCACGTAACGAATCTCAAGTAATAGAACAACTTCTAATTAGTATTGAAAAGCAAACTAAAAAAATAAATTCCAAAGATGTCTATATAATTGTAGAATCAAAAGAAGATCCTACAGTAGAAATAGTCAAAAAACATAATATGAATATCGTCTATCGAAAAGATTTAACTAAAAAAAGAAAAGGCTATGCCTTAGATGATGCTATTAAAGAAATATTATCAAAAAATAAAAAATATGATGCCTATTTTATCTTTGATGCCGATAATATCTTAGATAAAAACTATATCAAAGAAATGATAAATAGTATTGAAGAAGGTTATGATATTGGCATAAGTTATCGTAATACTAAAAATAGTTCTACCTTAGTAGCAGCTTCTTCTGCCTTAACCTTTTCTATGATAAATACAATTGGTAATCAATTGAAAAGTAAATATACCAATAATTTAACCATATCAGGAACAGGATATTATATCAAAGGCTCTTTAGTGGAAGATTGGCAAGGTTTCCCTTTTAATACCTTAACTGAAGATTATGAATTAACTCTATATAGTACTTTGAATAACTTAACTACAACCTATAATGAGAAAGCTATCTTTTATGATGAACAACCAGATAGTTTTAAAGTATCTATAAAACAAAGAACAAGATGGGTAAAAGGTTATTTTGAAGCTCGTAAAATATATATCAAAGAAATTAGAAGAAGTCTAGATTATAAAGATAAAAACTATGGTTCAAAAATAAGTACCGTAATAGGAGTACAACCACTAATATACCTTTTAATAGGAGTTCTTTTATTAATAGTAAGTTCATTAACAATAAATGATATTACAGCATTTATAAAAACTTTAGTAGTAGTCTTATTACTAATCTACTTAGAATTAGCGGGTATAACCTATATAATAATTAAAAGTGAAAAAAATAAATTAAATTTAAATGTATCAAAAACAAAATTAACATTATATAACCCATTATTTTTATTAAGCTATATCTTATGCCTTATGATATCAATATTTAAAAGAAATTTAGGTTGGGAAGAAATAAAGCATAACAAAAAATTAGCAGACTAATTCAAAAATTATTCTAGATAAAAAGTGATATTTCTATTTACTTTTTATCTTTTTTATATTATAATTTATTTATAATAAGGAGGGGCCTAATATGAAATATTTTACAAAAGAAGAGTTAGAGGATATAACGAATGAGTTATTACAAGAACCTACTCGTGAGACATTAAAAAATCTTAATAACAAATATAATAAAGAAGAAAAAGTAGAGTTACCTGTTCAGGAGTCAGTATTTAATCCACCTAAAGAAAGTGTAGCAAATAACATGCCTAGTTTTGAAGTTCCTACATTTAATTCAGGAGCCTTCAATATGCCAAAAGAGGAACCAGTAAATACAGAAAGTATTCCTGTAAGTACTCCAAGTTTTGAAGTACCAGCATTTAATGCTCCAAGTAGTCCTGCTGTAGAAGTAACACCTCAAATGTCAACACCAGAACCAGTAGAAGTATCAAGCCAAAAAGGACAAGTACCAAGTAATTTAAATATTCATAACATGAATCAAACTGAGGCTATGCCAAATTTACAAACAAATAACTTTGAAGTACCAACACCAGTTCTAGAACCAACTAATTATCAACTAGTGGGAGAACAAATACCTAAATTAGATAATCAAGTAGTAAATAATCAAAGTAATGAACCAGTAAACTTCAGTGGTAATTTGTATCAACAACCTACGCCAGAACTAACCAATCTAATGGATACAACAGATAATTTCAAAATAGATATAAATAGTACTCCAAACATGAATTCGGGAGTTAATACTAATTTAAATAGTAATCCATTCTTTGGTAATCCAGTAAATGAGTCTAATCAAGTAAATAATCCCATCCGAGTAGGAGGACAAACAACAACTGGACCATCAATGTTTGGACAAATAATGCAAAATAATCAGTAGCAGATAAAAATGCTACTTTTCTTTTACCAAATTATAGACAAAGATAACTATATATGATAAACTATATGTGTCATTTAAATATGAAGAAAAACAATATTTTTTTCAAAGAAAGAAGTGTATAAAATGAATACTAAAACAATAAATGTTCAAGTATTAGCCTTGCTAGGAGATGCTGTATTATCCTTATATATAAGAGAAAAATTATTAAAACAAGGTATCAATAATGCCAATAAATTAAATGCATCAGCAGTTCCTTATGTATCCGCTAAAGGACAAGTAAAAATATTAGATAAATTAACTAAAGATAACTTCTTAACTGAAGAAGAATTAGATATCGTAAAAAGAGGAAGAAATAACAAAAAAGAAAATCACCCTAAAAATACCGATATCATAACCTATAAATTATCTACTGGTTTTGAAGCCTTACTAGGAGACTTATACTTAAATAATAAAGATAGATTAAAAGAAATATTAGAGCAAATAGAGGTGAAATAATGCAAATATATGGAAAGAATGTAGCAAGAGAAAAATTACAAACAAAAGATAAAATAAAAAAAGTATATCTAAGTAATAAATTTAAAGATAATGAAATAATCACTCTAATCAAAAAGAAAAATATAAATCCTATTCTTCTAGATATGCGTGATTTAGATAAAATGTGTAAAGGTTTACATCAAGGTATAATATTAGAAGTAGAAGATGTTAAAACCTATTCACTAGAAGATATCATACCAAATATCGATAAAGAGTATCCACTAGTGGTCCTATTAGATCATATTGAAGACCCCCATAACTTTGGAGCCATCATAAGATCATGCGAAGCCTTTGGCGTAGATGCCATAATAATACCTAATGATCGTTCAGTAGATATAACCGGAACAGTCGTAAAAGCATCAGTAGGTACCATTGAAAAAGTAAAAATAATCAAAGTAACAAATCTAAATAATACCATCAAAAAATTAAAAGACTATGGTTATTGGGTTGTAGGTACTGATATGGAAGGAACAGTCTATACCGATATTGATTATAAAATGAAAACTGCTCTAATAATAGGAAATGAAGGTAAGGGAATAAGTAGATTAGTAAGTGAAAATTGCGACTACTTAGCCAAAATACCTATGAGTGGAACAGTAAATAGTTTAAATGCTTCCGTAGCTTGTGGCATCTTTCTAGCAGAAATAAATAGATCAAGAGGAGTATAATATGGATAATGATTATGAACTATTATATTTAGCTAAAGATGATGATCAAGTAAAAGATCTAATTTATCAAAAATATAAAAATCTAATTTATTATAAAGCTCGAAAATATTCACAAAGAAATAACACTAATAATGAGCTAGAGGACTATATAAGTGAAGGAACTTTAGCATTATATGAAACAATAGATAATTATCGCGATACTACTCCCTATAATATCTATTTAAATAGATGCCTAGATAATGCTTTAAAAAATGCTTTTAGAAAAAACAATACCAAAAAGAGTAGAGTTCTAAGTGAAGCAACATCACTTAATAGTACTGATTATTTAAATATATCCTCATATGATAAAAAGTATGACCCAGAACTACAAGTATTTGAAGAATATAACTATAATAAATTAAAGAAGACAATCATAAGTAAATTAACTTGGCAAGAAGAATTAGTTTTTAAATTAAAAGAACAAAACTATAAACCAAAAGAAATATCTGAAATAATAGATAATAATCAAAGAACTGTATATAATATAATTAATAGGATAAGAAAAAAAGTATCAAGTATAGTGTCAAATAAAAATAATTACTAACTATAATATTTACTTTTTTTCTTTTCTAATATATACTATAAGTGTAAAGGAGGCACAAGTATGAATAATAATTTTACCCCAGAAGAAAAGTTAAGAATAATAGATTTACTAGCGGTTACTCAAAGTAAAGAAGAATTTTTAGATGCAGTAAATAAATTACTATCTGAAGAATCAAAAAAAGAAACATTGCCTCCACAAGAAGAGAGTATACCATTACCTGAAGATACTAAAGCATTAGAGGATCCCCCTAAAGAAGAAACTTTATCAAGTACTCCAGGTGAAGCAAGTATTTATGATTCAAAATATACTAACTTAGTAAACCAAGATAAACTAACTCATCCTCGTGATGAAGTTCTAACCATGGATATACCAGAAGAGCCTATAAATGAACTTGCGGTTACTTTTGATAAAGAACTTGATAATTCAGTTAAAGAAGATTCTAGCAAGGTAAAAGAAGAACCAAAAGAAGCAAACTACACAAGCCCAGACCTAGAAAACTTTATTCCTGAAGAGCAAGAGGAACATAAAGTACTAGAAAGAAAAATAAACAACCCATGGGCCGACTCTGGCGCTAGAACCGTATCCCCTGGAGAATTAAATTTTTAATAAATATAAAGTGCTATCAATTAGCATTTTTTTCTTGTTTAAAAATTTAAAAAAATGTGGTATAATACCAAAGGAAAAGGAAGCAGTGATAATATGGATAAAATAATAATAAAAGGTGCTAGAGAAAATAATTTAAAAAATATAAATATAGAAATACCCAAAAATAAATTAGTAGTAATGACTGGTGTATCAGGCTCAGGAAAATCATCCCTTGCTTTTGATACAATTTATGCCGAAGGCCAAAGAAGATATGTTGAAAGTTTATCTGCTTATGCTAGACAATTCTTGGGTTCGTCTGGTAAGCCTGATGTTGATGTCATCGAAGGTCTATCCCCAAGTATTTCTATTGACCAAAAAACCACTAACAAAAATCCCAGAAGTACTGTTGGAACCGTAACCGAAATATATGATTACCTAAGACTATTATTTGCTAGAGTAGGAGTTCCCCATTGTCCTAATCATCATATCCCTATTTCATCTCAGTCAATCGAAGAAATGACCAATAAAATCTTAGAACTAGAAGAAAATACCAAGATAATGGTTATGTCACCAGTAGTTAAAGGTGAAAAAGGAACTCAAAAAGATTTATTTGAAAAGCTAAGAAAAGAAGGATATATAAGAATAAAAGTAGATGGTGAAATAAAAGAACTAACAATCGATTTAGAATTAGAAAAAAATAAAAAACATAATGTATCAGTAATAATTGATAGACTAGTAATCAAAGATGGAATAAGAAGTAGACTATATTCATCACTAGAGACTGCTAGTAAATTAAGTCATGGTAAAGTAGTAATCGATGTTGTAGGTAAAGAAGAAATAACCATGAGTGAAGACTATGCTTGTCCATATTGTGATTATTCTCTTGAAGAACTAGAACCAAGAATCTTCTCTTTCAATGCTCCATATGGTTCATGTCCTGATTGTAAAGGATTAGGAGTAAAATATAAAATAGATGTTGACTTAGTAATACCAAATAAAGATATCTCTATTCTAGATGGTGCTATCAAACCAATAAATCTAGATGAAGAATCAAGTATTATGTATACTGAACTAACAACACTAGCGGACTACTATCATATTGATTTGAGTAAACCCGTTAAAGACCTAACCAAAGAAGAATTAAATTTAATATTATATGGTTCAACCGAACCTCTAACTTTTAATTATAAAGCCAAAAATGGAAATACTAGAAAGACAACAAGTTACTATGAAGGAATAATAACCAATCTTGAAAGAAGATATATCGAAACCAAAAGTACTTGGATAAGAGATTGGATTGAAGGTTATATGACAGAACTAGAGTGTCCTACTTGTCATGGCTCAAGACTAAAACCATCAGTATTAAATGTTCTAATAAATAACAAAAATATCTATGAAGTAACATGTCTGTCAATAGGAGATCTAAGAACATTTATAACTAATCTAAAATTAACAAAAGAACAAAAAGAAATATCTGAAATAGTAGTAAAAGAAATAGATTCAAGATTAAACTTCTTAATAAATGTTGGCCTATCATATCTAACACTATCAAGAGAAGCTGGCACCTTATCCGGTGGTGAAAGTCAAAGAATAAGATTAGCTACTCAAATAGGTTCAAGATTAACAGGAGTCTTATATGTCTTAGATGAACCAAGTATCGGTTTACATCAAAGAGATAACCAAAGACTAATAAACTCTCTATTAGAAATGCGTGACTTAGGCAATTCCCTTATTGTAGTAGAACATGATACTGATACAATGCTAGCAGCAGACTACCTAATTGATATAGGACCAGGTGCTGGACTAGAAGGTGGAAATGTAGTAGCGGCAGGTACTCCTGAAGAAGTAATGAATAATGAAAATAGTATTACTGGAAGATACCTAAAAGGAACAGAGAGAATTGAAGTACCTTCAGTAAGAAGAAAAGGTAATAAAAAATATCTAGAGATAAAAGGTGCCAAAGAAAATAACTTAAAGAATATCAATGTAAAAATACCACTAGGCACAATGACTCTCGTAACAGGAGTATCAGGTTCAGGAAAATCAAGTTTAATAAATGAAATACTATATAAAGCCTTAGCTCAAAAAATATATGGTTCTAAAGATAAACCAGGTAAATATAAAGAAATAAAAGGCTTAGAGAATGTTGATAAAGTAGTTCAAATATCTCAAGCACCAATAGGAAGAACACCTCGTAGTAATCCAGCTACTTATACTGGAGTATTTGATGATATAAGGGATATCTTTGCTGAAACCAAAGAAGCTAAAATAAGAGGTTATGACAAAGGAAGATTTAGTTTCAATGTTAAAGGTGGAAGGTGTGAAGCTTGCTGGGGTGATGGTGTTAAAAAAATAGAAATGCACTTCTTACCAGATGTTTATGTACCATGTGAAGTATGTAATGGAACAAGATATAATAGTGAAACATTAGAAATAAAATATAAAGAAAAAAATATATATGATGTATTAAATATGCGTGTTGAAGAAGCCATACCTTTCTTTGAAAATCATCCTAAAGTATTAAATAAATTAAAAGTACTAGATGATGTAGGTTTAAGTTATGTTCGCCTAGGTCAAAGCGCTCCAACGCTATCCGGAGGAGAAGCTGCTCGTGTCAAATTAGCCAAAGAACTTCAAAAGAAACCTACTGGTAAGACTGTCTTTATTCTAGATGAACCTACTACTGGTTTACATCAAGCCGATATCAAAAAATTACTAGCAATACTAGAGAGAATAGTAGATAATGGCGATACTGTAATAATAATAGAACATAATCTAGATGTTATCAAAGTAGCAGACTATATAATTGATTTAGGACCTGAAGGAGGTTCTGGTGGAGGTACAGTAGTAGCAGTAGGTACTCCAGAACAAGTCGCCGATAATCCAAATTCTTATACTGGGGAATTCTTAAAAGAAATATTAAAAAGTAAATAGTTTAGTAAATTATACTAGACTATTTTTCTTTTAGAGTTCACACTTCGTTGTTCACTGCTATAGAAAGCCTAAGGTCTTTCTATAGTAATTTAAAGCCAAAGTCTTTAAATTAAGTTTTATCATAAGCAAACAAAAATTTGCTTTTTTTTATAATATATGGTATAATACCCAGCACATATGAAGGGGGGAATTGTTATGGATAAAATAATAAAGAAAATATATAGTAATATAAATTATAATACTAGTGAATTAATAAGTGATATAAATCTAGGACTAATATTAACAACCTTTGGTACAGGCTTCTTCTCACTAGGAGCAAATTTAAATAATGCCGCATCGTTAATGATGTTAAGCATATTAAATATGATATATTATATATATAGTGAAGAAGAAAGATTATCATTACATACAAAAGATATAATAGAAATAAGAAAATTATATAATAATTTAATAAAAGACTATAATAAACTAAATAAAATATTTGACTTTCAAAATCCTGTAGAAATATATACATTATATAATAAAATGTTATATGCTGGATATTTATCTAAAGATAAAGAATTTCACTTTGGAAAAGATAAAGTTAAAGACATAACGACTATACAAGGAACAAATATAATAAATGGAGAAGCAGTATGTCGTCATATAGCACAAATGTTAAAAGATATTTATTTAGATTATGGCATAACAAGTTATGATATTAGTGTATTTCAAAAAGATACTACAACAGATAAAAGTATGTTATCATATTATCAAAAAGAATTACAAAAAGTAAGTGATATAAAAGGTATCCCAGTAGAAGATTTAACCTACTTACTCGAAGATAAAATACAGGAAGCTTTTAGTTATTATATATCACCAGAAGACATAGGTAAATTAACAAATCATCGTATAACTAAAGCCACTTATCAAGGTAAAGATTATTATTTAGATCCAACTCAAACAAGAATGTATAAGCCAAGTATGAATAATCAAAAAATTTTAATATCTGAAGATGGTCGAATAGATACTAAAATAATACCAAGAGCAAATTCTTCTAAAGCAATGAAAGCAAATCCATCAACACCATTTAGTGAAGATTTAAAATATGTCAAAAGCACTATTAATATTTATAAACAAAATAAAGATATATTAGAAAGATTTTATAAAGAACATCAAGAACTATATAATTATATATCAAATCTATTGTCAAATATAAAAGTAAAGAGAAAGGAAAAAAGATAATATGAGAGATAATTTAAAAGATAAAATATATGGAAACATAAGTTATAATACTAATGAAATAATATCTAAAGCTAATACTATAGCAATCATGTCATGTGGAATAGGAGCATCTCTTTTACCTAACATAAGTGATAGTTTGTTAGCAAGTCTTTTGTTACTAGGAGCAAATATTATAAATGTTAGTTATGCAATATTTTCAAGAAATTCAGAATCACATACTAAAGAAGTTCAAAAAATAAAAACTCTTTATCAAGAATTTCTTTCTGAATATGTAAAATTAAATAGAATATTTGAATTTCAAAACCCTATAGAGATATATACATTTTATAATAAGATGTTATATGATGGTTATTTATCTAAAAATAAAGAATTTCATTTTGGAGAAACAACAATTAGAGATATTAAAGATATATACTCATCAAATATAATGAATGGTGAAGCAGTATGTCGTCATATAGCTACTATGTTAAAAGAAATATATAATGCTTATGGAATAGAAGGAAATACTTTAACTGTATATCAAAGTGATTTTGATGTAATGCAAGATAATGTAGAAAATATGATAAGTCTGCTAGAAGAAATTCATAATGAACATCAAAGAACAAACATTCCTTTTTTAGATTTAGTATATCAATATGAAGAAGAACTAAATAAATATTATGAGTATACTATACCTAAAAAAGATAAAAAACTAAGTATAATAGGTAATCATAAAATAACAACAGCAGTCTATCAAGGAGATACATATTATTTAGATCCAACTCAATCTAGAATATATAAACCAAGTAGTATAAAAGAAAATATCTTAATAGATACATCAGCAGCAGGAGATATTCACATACTACCAAAACAAAAGAAAAATAAAAAAGTACTTGCAACATTAACTGATGCAGTAACAGCACCAAGTGAAGATAGAAAATTCATAGACATGACTACAAGAATATATTCAAGTAATAAAGATATAATTGAAGCCTACTATCAAAGCCAAAAAGAACTATATAGTGATATTGCTGAAGAACTATCAAAAATAAAAGTAAAAAGAAAAACCAAATAACTAAATTAGAGACTACAGGCTCTAATTTACCACGTAAGACTATAGGCTGAAGTGGCATAAAAAATAAAGATAATTCTAAATATCAAGAATTATCTTTTTATTATAACTAATTATGAATATACCAAGTCTTATTAATATCACAACTCTGACTAAGAGGTTCAGGATTAGGTTTATCAAGAATAGCAATCGTAGGCATCTTAAAAGCCGTACCAAACATAATACAAGTACCAGGATGTAAAGTCTTAATCTTATTAGTCAAAGTAATATCTGCACTAGAAATAATATCTTTAATAAACTGAAGATCTCTAGGATGGAACATCTTAAATACTAAGAAGTTACTACACTGTGATATTGTAGTTTCAGAAAGCTCAGAAGGCCTTTGAGAAACAATACCAAGAAGTAATCCATATTTTCTACCTTCCTTAGTAATCCTTTCAAAAATATTATATCCAAGTATAGTGGCATCTTCATCATTTTGAACATATCTATGAGCCTCTTCAAGAACAATATGAAATGGCATTGAAGCTCTCTGATTAAGAGATACAATATAATCAAATAAAAGTTTAGAAAATATTTTAACCAAATTCTTAGCAAATCTATCATCAACATAATTAATATTAAAATTAACAATCTGTGCTTTCTTACCATCATTAGTAGTAAGAAGTAAATTAATAAAACTCTCTCTATTAATATAACTATCAAATTCAAAGTATCTAGCATAATTACTATTCATTAAATTATTAAATCTAACTTTAAGAATATTAGTAAGTTCAAAAGCCTTATCACTATTTAGAGTACCCTCAGATATAAGAGCAAACTCCAAAGCCGTACTAAAGTCTTTCATAGTATACATATATTCCCCATTAGGAAGAGAAAGTTCAAAATTATCCAAACATAAGCTTTCTAAGTATTCAATAACAACCTCAACATCCGAAAACTCACCAGTATTCTCTACGAATAAACATTGTCTAATAGTTCTAGTCCATCCACCCTTAACAAGTTTAACTTCTAAGTTAAGATTACTAGTATTAAATTTAGTAAGAATAGAAACAATCTTATTTCTAATCATACTAGCACTCTTACCAGAAAATAAAATATCTAATAAACATCTAGCAATAATATCATTCTTCTGATTAATAACTTCTTCTTCTTTTCTAGCAAAATAACTAACTAATTTTAAAGCCTTCTCAATAACTGGTAATTGCTCTTTAGAAGTAACACCCATAAGTAAAGCTAAATCATCAATACCAAGTAACCAAAAAGGATATTGTAAAATATCAAATTCAGTACTATTTAAATCAGTAGTATATACCTTATAATTAATATTATCATTAACTTCATGTATCCTAGAAAAAGCTCTTTGATACTCTCCATAAGCATCAAATAAGAATATATTAGAATAGAAAGGTAAACTCTTACATTGGTAGAAGACACTCTGAAGAATCTTAGCAACAGAGTAAGATTTACCACTACCAGAATTACCTAATATAGCAAAATGATTAGAAAAGAAATTACCAACATCAAGTTTAATATCATAATCAGGATAAATAAAAGACTTACCAAGTTTAATACTATTAGGTCCATCATTATTTAAAATAATATCAAGAACACTATTATCAATCAAGTTACAAGTAGCCTTAAAAGAAGGCTTAGAAATATCTCCAAATAAAAACTTATTATTCCTAATTTCTCCCACTAAAGATACCTGCATAATACCATTACCGATAGCAATAACTTCTCCAATACTAATCGCAGTAGTATCTTTAAATATAACATTCTTACTAATTAAACTATCATAATCATAAATATTAACAGATAATTGTACTGAAACAATATTATCATTAATAGCAATAATTCTCCCCAACATATTCTTCTTCACCTATTATAATTTTACCACATAAATAAATAATTGTATATAATAAAATAGCAAAAAACTATAGATATTTCTTAAACTTTATCATAACCATTAATTCTCATTTATAAATATCTTCACAAAAAAATATGAATAAAAAAATTATATGCCTCTCACACTATGTTGTTCGAGGCTTTGAAAGCCAAATGTCTTTCAAAAAAATTTCAGAGCCAAATGTCTCTGAAATAAAAGTATTTATATAAACTATAGATTAATGTCTATAGTTTTTCTTATATCCACATATATTGTTGATAAACAAAATTACTTAAAAACTAATGACAATATTAAAAGTACATGCTATAATAAACATTAAAACAATTGAAGGGAGCACTTACATGAATAAAAAAGAAGAATATCAAGAAATATATATAAATTTAGATGATTCAGGTAAATTAACAACAAAAGAAAAGGTATCAGTATATGCAGGAATAGTCTTTTTATCAAAACAAGAAAAAGATAAATTTATAACTCAGTATCGTAAAATAATAAATGAAATAAAATGTTCTTACTGTGACCAAACAAAAGAAGAATGTACTAAAAAATGTAAAGAAATAAAAAATACTAATATCAAGAAAGGTCATAAAAGAAGACTTATGAACTACATAAGTAAATATTATACTATTGCCCTAGTAATAAATAATACAAAAGTATATGATCATATTATAAGTAATAAAGCCTCAAAAGGAAGATACATAGATTACACAATAAGAAGACTAATTAAAAGTACCATTGAAGAATTAATAAAAGATAAAAAAATAAACCCACATAAAAATGTGAGATTAATAATAAATATAGATGAACAATCTACAAAAAGTAATGGTTATTATAATTTAAAAGATGGCCTAACTGAAGAATTACTACATGGAATATCTAATTTTAATTATGATATAAAATATAAAAATATATTATATGGAAAATTAGAAATAAGATTAACATATCAAGATTCAGGTAAGAGTTATTTAGTTCAAGCAGCAGATTTAATAGCAGGCACTACTAGAAGAAAAGCATTATCAAATATTGATTCTGATATTGATATTATCGATCATAAGCTATTATTTCCATAAAAAGAAAAGAGACTATCTAGTAGTCTCTCCCCAACTCAAGCGGTGTACTTAACATACACTTAATTTAATAAAATCGACATTGAGCTATCGACCTGACGAGATTTCTCTCCGGTAATACAATGATACTATAACTATCATAAAAAGTCAAGTATATTGCACTATTATTATACTCAAAATAACAAAAAATATACCAATAATAAACTACTTTAAGTATATATTTCATACTTATATATAATAAGTATTAATTATACTTATTTGGAGACCAAAGACTCCAAATAACACTAGCAAGACAAATGGCTTGCAGTGTAAAAACAATTGACAAAAGTAAAAAACTATAATATATTATAAATGGAGGGATATTTATGTATAAATATGTAGGTAATGTAATCATGTTTACTATAAATATCACACCTTTGTCTCATCAAAAATAAAAGTAAAAAAAATGAGATGTGGGTGTGAGTTTTTGTCGTGCCTGCATCTATATATATAAATAGAAGTTATATGGATGCAATATATTCATATAACTTTTTTTGATGGGAGGAATATTATGATAGATATAAATATAAGTAAAGTATGTAAGTCATTTGGTTTTGACTTAGTATTAAATAATATAGATATAACAGTACAAAAAGGAGAAAAAGTAGGCTTAATTGGAACAAATGGAAGTGGAAAGAGTACTATACTAAAAATAATCGCAGGCCAAGAAAGTATAGATTCCGGTTCCCTTTCAATAAGAAATAATATAAGTATAGGCTATTTAAGTCAAATACCTGAAGAAAAAGATATAATAGTAAAAGACTATATAAATAGTGCCTTTAAAGAAATAATAGAACTAAAAGAAAAATTAGAAAGATATGAAGATAAACTTTTAACTGAAGATTATAAAGTAATAACAAAGTATATGAATCTGCAAGAGAAGTTTATCTCCCTAGGAGGATATGAATACGAAACAAAGATACAAAAAATACTACCAGTATTTAATATAACTGAAGAAATGCTAAATAGAAATTTCAATACCTTATCTGGAGGAGAAAAAACCATCATATCTCTAATAAGATTATTATTACAAGAACCAGATGTCTTATTATTAGATGAACCCACTAACCATTTAGATATAAATAAAATGATTTGGTTAGAAAAAACATTAAAGAACTATAAAGGTACAATAATGTTAGTATCCCATGACCGCTATTTCATGGATAATGTCATAAACAAAGTATATTTATTAACCAAAAGAGGAATAGAAGTATATCATGGTAATTATAGTTACTATATTAAAGAAAGTGAAAATAGACTATTACTAGAATTAAAAAACTATAAAGACCAACAAAAACAAATAACTGCCATGGAAAATAGTATCAAAAGATTAAAAGAATATGGTAGGCTTTGTGGACCAAGTGGTGGAGAAATATTCTTTAGAAGAGCTGCTAGTATCGAAAAAAGATTAGAAAAATTAGAAAAGTTAGATAAACCAGAAGAAAAGAAAAAACTAAATATAACTTTTGATACTGCTAGTAGATCCGGCAAAGATGTCTTAACAATAAATAACCTAAATCTATCTTATGGTACTAAAGAAATATTTAATAACCTTAATCTAAGTATTAAATATCAAGATAGACTCTGTCTAGTCGGAGATAATGGTGTCGGTAAATCAACTCTAATCAAAGAAATACTAAAAGGAAATAATAGTATAAAACTAGGAAGTAATATCAAGATAGGTTACATTCCCCAAGAGATAGAGTTTGAAGATATTAATTTATCAGTACTAGAAGAAGCCAGAAAATATTTCATTGGACCAGAACAATATTTAAGAAGTGCTTTATTCAAATATCTCTTTGCAGGAGAAAACATTCATAAAAAAATAAAATATTTATCCGGAGGAGAAAAAGTAAGACTAAAAATATTCTGTCTAATTCAAGATTCTTATAACTTCTTAATTCTAGATGAACCCACTAATCACATTGATATCGATACAAGAGAAATGCTTGAAGAGTCACTAAAGGAGTTTACTGGTACTATATTATTTGTATCTCATGATAGATATTTTATAAATAAAATAGCTACTAGTATAATCGAAATAAAAAATAAAAGCATCATTAAATATATTGGCAATTATGATGATTATCGTGAGAAGATAGATAAAGTGCAATAATTATGTTTCAAAGTGCAAAATTTACACTTTAGATAGTAACTATAAAACAAAAAATTTACATTCTAAAATGTATTTGATATAATATTTGCAGAGAAGGAAGTGATAAAATGGATATTAGAGAAATGATTTTCAATGATATTATGCAAAACTATAACAAAAAATATAAAGAATATAACACATTAGAAGAGTATCTAAATAGTTATACAAGAGATGATTTATATAGACTAGCAGTAAGATATGGAATAATAAATGGTGATAACAAATTAGGAGAAGCAATTGCAGCAAATACAAGTATTAAGAGTAAAATGCTAAAGTATGTAGTAGATAACATCGAAGAAATAATAAAAAGTGTATTATTACCAATTGAAGATAACAATATCGAAATACTAAATAAAGTATTAGAAAATAAAAATACTCTAGTTATAGAAGATAGAAGATTACCTTTAACTTTAATATTAAATTTAGGTAATACCCCTGTAATACATGTACATTATGATAAAAAGAAAGATTTAATAACCATAAATATTCAAAAAGATATAGCACTAATCATAAATAAAATATTAAAAAATAAAGCATTCATTAAAGAACATCATGATTTACTTAATTTTGAAAAAAATATAGAAATGTTACTAGAAGTATATGGATTAATAGAAGAAGACCTCTTATACGATATATATACAAAAGTATTTGAAAATATAGAAAGAAAGATATTTGATAAATATCTAATGTATATAACTTTGAAAGATTGTCCTCTAGATAGAAAACATTTTAATAATATTAATTATATTTCAAAACTAGACCTTGAAGACTATGAAATAGAAGATTATATATCTAATAGAGAAGGAGAATATGAAATATATCCTAAAGATTTCTATGAAAATGTAGAAAATAGAAATTATCTAAAAAGCTTAAAATCTTATGAAAACCTATGTGACTTTTTTCAAAAATATTATGATTTTGATTTAAATGAAGAAGATGATATATTCGAACTAATAGTTTGTGATTACTTATATCAAATGCAAGAATCAAAAGTAATAGCTAGAAAGGCAATCATAACAAATCTAGATCAGTATTTCAATATAAATAGTAAACGAAAAAATGAAATAATAAATTACTTAAATAGAATATATTATGATTATCCAAAATGGCGAAAGAAAGGAAATATATAATTGAATAACTTATCCACAGAAACTGCCCACATATAAAAGTGATGGGTAGTTTTTTTATATATTATATTATTATGTCCACTATAAGCCTTACTATGTAAGTCTTATTAGTGTTTAATTAAGCCAAGTAAGCTTGTCTTAATTAAATGTATCCAAGATACCTATTATATATAAGTAGTAGATATATACTAATAATATTTTAGTATAAAAAAGTGTAACATATGATTGATTTCTCTAGATATAAAGAAGTGATTATTAATTAAATAGTATTGACAATTAAACTGAAAAATGATATAATTTCAGTGTGAATGTCAAAAGAAGGGATAATTATGAATAAAGACGAAGAGATAAATATAAATTATAAAATTGACAATGATATTCTTAAAAAATATGTAAAAGCAATTAATTCAATAGATAAACCAATGAATCAAATAAAAAAACAGCTAAATCAGATGACAAAACAAAAGCAGAAAATAAGTAAGCCTTTTAAAAACACTAATGAACAATTAAAGAATATTAAAACTATGTCAGATACAATTAAAAATATTTCAGCAAAATTTCCAAATGAGCAAGGTAAAATATTTACTGATGTTATAAAACAAATAATGAGTACTAATAAAGGTATGCTTTCTACAAAAATGATTGAACCACTTAATATAAGTAGGCAATATATATCAATTATGGAGAAGAATAATGAGATTGAAAAGATATCAAGAGGGATATACCTTTCACCAACTACCTTTGAAGATAGCTATTTTCTCTTTCAACAAAAATATAAAAAAGCAATTTTTTCACACATGAATGCCCTATATTTTTATGGTATGACAGAAGAATTTCCATACAATTATACAGTAACTGTTCCGCAAAGGTATCATGTTAATATGGTAAACGAGAAATGTAATGTATTCTATGTGTCAGATGACATATATGAACTTGGACTAACTGAAGTTCTAACACCAAATGGAAATAAAGTAAAAGCCTATGATAAAGAAAGATGCATTTGTGATATTATTAGATCAAAGGGAAGAATGGATTCTGAGCAAGTAAAAAAGACTATTAAACAATATGCTAAAAGTAAAGATAAGAATATTGCTAAACTATCCAATTATGCAAAAGAGATGGGTATAAGTGAAAAAGTGATAGAAATGGTGGGTGTATATTATGAATAATTCAGCACAGAGAGTAAAAGATAAACTAAGGAATATTTCAAAAGAAAAAAATGTTGATTTTAATTCAGTAATGAGATTTTATATGTATGACAGATTTATAGCACGTTTATCAAAAAGCAAATATAAAGATAATTTTATATTAAAAGGTGGCTTCTTTTTAAGTAATTTATTTGGAATTGATAATAGAAGTACCATGGATATAGATACCGCTATAAGAAAAGCAGAATTTAATAAAGAAAATATTATCAAAATGTTGGAAGAAATTATTAATATAGATATAGAAGATAACGCAAAATTTGAAATTAATAAAACAGAACCAATCCGTGAAGAAGATGAATATGGAGGATTGAGAGTTACCATTAATTTTATGTTAGAAAACATAAGGGATCGTTTTCATGTTGATATAGCTACAGGAGATCCTATATATCCTGGCCCAAATGATTATAAATATGAATCGTTGATAGATGATGAAGTGTATAAAGTGTGGTCATATAATCTAGAAACAGTATTAGCAGAAAAGATAGAAACTATACTTAGTAAATTAGAAAATAGTAGTAGAATGAAAGACTACTATGACATATATTTAATATATAAATTTAAGTTTAATAAAATAAATAAAACAAAATTTAGAAAAGCAGTAGAAAAGACTTTTAAAAAAAGAGAGTTTAATGCAGATTTAAATGCTAATTTAAGTATAATTAAAGATAGTAAAGTTTTACAAGATAAATGGACTAGTTATTCTAGAAAAAATAGTTATGCTGGAAATATAGAATTTGACGAAACTATAAAGTGTCTAGAAGAATTTATAGAAATTATAGTACCAGTTACAATGTAAAATATTATTTAAATAATAAACTATAAATATCTAAATAAGAGTAGAAAAATACTCATATAGTCTGTATGACAAAAAACTATGATATAATAACTTCAGATGGTTAGACTATGTCCTTAATATGGAACTTAATAAAAACATTTACGGATACTCAAGATGATAACAAAAAAGATAACATGTTTTAGAAGATTGGCCAAAAGAATTAGTAAAAGAAAATATAAATATGCAGAAGATATTACATTCGGAGATATCATTAATACTTTAGAACAAATAGTAAAAGTATTGGAAGCAGTAATAATGTAGATAAAAATATAGCCGATTATAAAATAACCGAAATAAATAATTTTATAAATGTACAAATTATATAAGATATTACCTACTATAAATAACTTATCCACAGAAACTGTTGACATATAAAAGTGTCAATAGTTTTTTATTTGACATAATTTGCATCTTTCTATATAATATAAGCATCTAGAAAGGAAAAACACTATGGAATTAAACATTGACTACGTATCTGATTTACACTTAACTCACTACATAAGTAAAAATGAAAGCATAACAAAAATAGATAAATTAGTTCAAGATAAAATAAGTATGCAAGTAAAAGGAGATATCCTTGTAGTAGCGGGAGATATAGATGAAGATATAAATAGAGTGAGTGAACTATTATATTCATGTTCAAAATACTATAAAAAAGTAATATTTGTCCTAGGTAATCATGAATACTATATACCAGTAATAAAATATATCTATACTGATCCTATGGCTAAAGAATATAACTATAATAGTATGAATAAAGTATATAGATTAAATGAAATATTTAAAGATAATAACGATATAATCATACTAGATAAAACAAATAATACTAAAGGACTATATACCTATAATACCTTCTTATTAGCGGGAGATACCCTTTGGTATAAACCAGTAACATTAGTAGATAAACTATATAACTATCCTATGCAGAATGATTCTAGATTTATCTTATCAGAATTATCTAAGAAAGATAAAATATTAAAATTACATAACGATAGCATATCTTGGTATGATAACTTACCAAATAATATAGATTTAATAATAACTCATGTACCACCATTTAGAAATAAAAATAATAGTAGGGGTAATAACTCTTGTTACTATACAGAAGTAAAAGAATATAAATCATCAGTATGGATATATGGTCATGATCATAAAGAAGAAGATATAATAATAAATAATACTAGATTTGTATCTAATCCATGGGGTTATGATACTAAAGATTTTAAAATAAAAACATTAACATTGACTAAATAATAAACTAAGATATCAAGTCTTAGTTTTAATATACCTATATATTATTTCTATTATGTCCACTATAAGCCTTACTATGTAAGTCTTATTAGTGTTTAATTAAGCTAAGTAAACTTATCTTAATTAAAAGTATCCAAGATACCTATTATATATAAGCAGTAGATATATACTAATAATATTTTAGTATAAAGAAGTAATTATATAAATAAGAGTAGAAAAATAATCGTATAGTCATATATAATAAAAAACTATGATATAATAATTTCAGGTGGTGAGATTATGTGCTTAATATGGAACTTAATAAAAGCATTTACTGATACAGAAGATGATAATAAAAAAGATAACAATGATTTAGAAGATTGGCAAAAAGAATTAGTAAAAGAAAAGAAGTATGATACATTTAATTTTGAAGAGGAAGAACTAGAAGATGATGACTATTATTCAGAAGATGATGATGAATAAGAAATTTGTCAAAATATCTTAAATAAATAAAAATAATTTGATATACTTAAATTAGTTAAAGAAAGACGCTAGTACAGGTCTATTTAATAGATTTTTTGTGCTGGTGTTTTTTATTTTAATTAGAAGTTAGGAGTTGAAGTGAAATAAAAAAGTTTATATTTGATTTAATAACAGCGGTATTTTCTTTATTTGAAAATCCAATTTATAATTATATTGCAATGACAATCATAGGGCTCATAGCGTTTAAACTTGCATTTGGCATTGTAGGCAAATCAGAATTAAGAGGAGAAGCAGGTTCTATTGCTCACTGGATAATAAGATTTTTCGCATTTGTATTTATATGGTTTGCATGCTCTATATTAATTAAATTAATTACATTCATTATGAATAATTGGCTTGTGGTTATAATAAGCTGTTTGCTACTGCTTTTGATATATGTTTTAAAAATATATTCAAAAAACAATCCAGCAAGTATACTAAATAAGAAAATATTTTAAGGTTGGTAGGAAACAAAAAGTATTGGACATTATAAGCAAATTAATATTAGTGTGACATTATAAGAAAATAGAATAATAAACAACAAAAAGATATTATAATCAAAAAAAGTATGTTATAATTAAAATGAAATAAAAAGTAGTAAGGAGTGAATGGAATGAAGTGTGTTAAATGTAAAAAAATTATTGATGATGGTGACATTTTTTGCGGATATTGTGGTATAAACCAAGAAAAATTTAGAAAATACATAAATAAAGTTGAAACTAAAATTCATAAGGATAGAGATAAACAATATGATAACAATGTTAAAAATGCTCAAAACAAATTAAAGAATCTCCAAGAAGGAAAGAAAAATGAAATAAATAGAATAGCAAGAAGCAGATGGAAATTAATAGGAGATAACTTTTCTTATAATATGACAGAAGGGAAAATAAATATAAATGGTCAACTATATATTTTTTCTGACATAAAAGGCGCAGAGATTAAAACTAATGATGGATTTAGAATCATTACAAATACTACAGGAACATATAATCAAAAAGCTAGGAAGAATGCTTCACTGGGTGGAGCAGTAGCAGGTGGATTAATTTTAGGGCCGGTTGGAGCAGTTGTTGGTGGTTCTACTTTAGGCAAAACCACAACTAAAGGAAAAAATAATCAAGTGACGACTTCAAACGAAATACCAGTATGTCATCATATAGGAATTGACGTTAATATAAAAGGATTTAATACAGAAATTGTATTATTATCAAATACAATAGATCAATCCAGTTCACAATATAGTAATAAAATAAATGATGCTCAGAGAATAGTAGATACATTAAGAACATTATCTACAACCCCAGTGCCACAAAAATGGTTAAAGCCCGAAGAGGAACAGTCTGTATTAGAATATGATCCACAAATAGAAAAAGCTGCTAAAGAACTACAAGAAACAATAGAAGATAAACCAAATTATGATATTCCAGAAAGGTATTATCAGTAGGAGGTAAAAATGAAAGAGTGTAGAAAGTGTAAAAACCAATATAAAGATGTTTATTCTTATTGTCCTAAATGTGGAACACCATATGACATCAATATTAAAAGAGCAAAAGTTCCTGATGAAGTGGATGCGGGAACAATGAGTATTGTGAAAAAAATATGGAATATAATTTTATATATATTTGGCGGACTATTAATAGCAGCCTACTTAACTTCAATAACTAAAAATCCAGGAGAAAGTATTTTTGCAATTTTATTTAGTTTAAGTTTGTTTCAAATTTTCTATAAACTTATTGGGGATAAATTTAATACAATAGATGAAAAGTATTTAAAAATTGCAAGAATAGCACTTCCAATAATTATTCTTATTGCATGGATGATATGCTTTCCAGCAAAACCAGAAAGAAATAACGAAAATAATGATTCTAAAACCAAAGAAAACGAAATAATTAAGCAAGAAGATAATAAAAAAGATGAAGCAAAGAAAACCGAGGAAAATCAAAATAGGAATACTGATGCGATTGTTTCATACGAACTAATTTATAAATCATCAGGTGATTATGGAAAATTAGTGGAGTATGAGGGAGAAGAAGAATATTTTTATTATTTTCCTAATGGAACATATGAAGTAGAAGCAACTCGAACAGCAGATGCGATATGCTTTTTATGGTTAGATTATAATACTGGATATGCGACAGATAACGGAACAGCTTATAACAATAAGCAAAAATTACAATTTAATCAAAATGGAGAAAAACAAACATTAACTATAACAGATGATGTTCATTTATATAACTCTAATAATTGTGATTTTAAATTAATAAAGAAAGATTAAGATAATGTAAACGAAAACATGATAAAATATTCAAAAAATTAAAAATAATTAAATAAGGATGCTAGTACAGGTCTATTTAATAGATTTTTGTGTTTGCACTTTATATTAATTAGAAATTAGGAGGCAAATTAAATGGCATATACAACAATTTTTGAAGTTAAACCTAAAAAAGAAAATAAAAAAGAATTTTGTAAAAGAATAGTTCGTTTGTTAAATGAGATATATTTTTATAATGATGGTTGTATTGATAGCAATGGACATAGAATGCTAAACATAATGTTTAAATATAGCAAGTTAAACAATGGATATGCTGATATAGATGACCTGCTAAATGAAAGTAATAAAAATTATGAGAATATATTTAATTTATGTTATATGAGTAATGATAATATAGAAATCGAGAATGTTTTGGCAAATATAGACATAGTAATCAATTGTATATATTATTTTCAAAAGAATGCACACAGGTATTTTTGCCATGAAGCTGATGCCTTAAAAATAATTGATGTTATATTTAAGGCAATAAATCAATTTTTATTAAGCAATGGTTATAAGGTTGAGTATAATGACGAAAACAAGCAAGCATTTATTGTACAAAATGAGATAGCAATAAACATCAAAGACATAGAAGATAAAAAATTGAAAAGTAATATTATTAGTTTTTATGATTATAAGAATTCTAATGACATAGAAGAAAAGAAAAAAATATTATTAATTTTAGCAGGGCAACTAGAAAGCCAAAAAAAGGATATTAAAGATTTATTTGGTACTAAAATACAAGAAATGTTAAATAATTATGTAAATAATTTAAATATAAGGCACAACAACATAGATAAAGAATATAAAAAATGTTATAACAAAACAATCGCTGAATTGAGTGATGAAGAAATGTTAGGGTGGTATGATTATATTTTTGCTTTTATGTTAAACATTTATTTAAATTTAAAAAAATTAAAAAACATAAACATTAATAATGGATATCAATAAAAAATAAATTAATAAGTCAAGATAATTTGAATACTTAATGAAATGTATTCTTTAAAAGGGTAGTAAACAAGTCTATAAAAGCATAAAAAATCATTTTGACTTTTTATGCTTTTGTTATTTTAAAATTTAATTCGTTATTATTTAAAGCAACATTATCAACTATCCAAGAATTTAACTGTTTTTTCGTAAGTATTAATGAGGCACTTATATCAACAGCTTCTATAAAATTTTGACATGTTTCCAAAATTAAATTAATTTCATTTTTCATTTCTTGGTTAAAAATTAAATCATTTTGCATATTTTCAATTTTGCTAAGTCTGATTTTTGCAAACATTATTGAAAATTTTAATGAAGCTAAATTTATATTATGCCAACAATTTCTAAGATTGCGCTTTGTGTACATAATTTTTTCATTTTTTCTTTTAAAAAAATAATAATCATTGTCAAAAGATTCAAATGCATTCAAAGCAAAATCAATGTTGTTTACATTTTGAGAGTAAAATTTATCAATTAAAGACATATTATTTTTTATAACATTTTCAATGTTGTTAATTAAATATAAAGCTTGAGATTTCGAAGAATATAAAGATGTATATAATCTATTACTATTTTCATTTTTGAGTGAAAAATAGTTTGGCAGTTCCAATAAGAATGATATTAATGCCCCTGTTAATATAGCTAACATCACTTCATATAATTTTCCATCATTTAAAACAATTAAAAATGGTAATGATATAATTTCAAGAGTAAAACTAATAATTAATATATTTCTATGAGACTTCATAAACTCCTCCTTTGCAAATGTATATTCTATCATAAACTTAAACAATTTGTCAAAAAATGTTTGGAAAAGATAGTGTAAAAAAGTTTTGGATAAATACAAAAAAAGAAAGAGATATATTAAAGAATAATGTACTATCTAAATATAATATACCATTAATAAGATTAACTACTAATGGTAGTAGAGAAGAAAGTATTATAAGAAGTAAATTAGATGAGATAGTTAATAATAAATAATTATATATATATTATTATGCTTATTGCATCTATTATATATAAGTTATAGATATATACTAATATTGTTTTGATATGGAGAAATTTTTCTAAATTTGTTGATT
>OIZB01000069.1_pt1 | contig 98368 bp, 92 predicted proteins | sample 1588401 | NCBI WGS metagenome assembly OIZB01 (sample SAMN03283270) | human gut metagenome | biome: human-associated habitat; material: feces | host: Homo sapiens | place: USA | collected 2013
TGTTTCGCGGCTGCATCCGCGGCTGCCGCTTCTGTCAGGCGGGGTATGTCTACCGCCCGGTGCGCCCGCGCAAACCGGAGACGATCATCCGGCAGGGCATCGAATCGCTCAAAAACACCGGCTATCAGGAGGCGACGCTCCTGTCGCTCTCGAGCAGCGACTACCGCCCGCTCGACGAGGTGTGCGACGGGCTGCTGGAATACTGCGAGCCGCGCAGCATGAGTCTCGCGCTGCCGTCGCTGCGCGCGGACAACTTTTCCATGGACATCATGAGCCGCCTGCAGAAGGTGCGCAAGGGCGGCCTGACCTTCGCGCCCGAGGCCGGCACGCAGCGCCTGCGCGACGCCATCAACAAAAACGTGCGCGAGGAGGATCTGCTCCATTCCTGCCAGGTCGCCTTTGAGGGCGGGTGGAACGGCGTGAAGCTCTACTTCATGCTCGGCCTGCCGACGGAGACCGATGAGGATGTGGCCGGCATCGCGGAGCTCGCCAATCAGGTGCTGCACACATGGCGCATGCACGCGACGAACAAGGCCCGCGGTGTGCGCATCACGGTCAGCACATCGTGCTTCGTGCCGAAGCCGCACAGCCCCTTCCAGTGGGAGGCGCAGGTGACGATGGACGAGTACAAGCGCAAGGTGCAGCTCCTGCGCGAGAGCATCAGGGCCAAGAGCGTGACCTACAACTGGCACGACCCGGATACCAGTTTCGTCGAGGCCGTGCTCTCGCGCGGCGACCGGCGCATTGCCGACGTCATCGAAGAGGTCTGGCGCCGCGGCGGCAAGCTCGAGGCGTGGGGCGACTATTTCTCGTTCGACCGCTGGATGGCGGCCATGGACGCCTGCGGCGTCGACCCGATGTTCTATGCCTGCCGCGAGCGCGGGAAGGATGAGTTCCTGCCGTGGGACATCGTGAATATGGGCGTGCGCCGCGCGCATCTGTGGCACGAGCGCGAGCAGGCCTACAAGGCCGAGCTCTCGCCTGACTGCCGCAGGCAGTGCACCGGCTGCGGTGCGCTCGCACTCATGACGGAAGGGGGCAAGTGCGATGCCTGAAAAGCTGAGACTGCGGTTTGAAAAGACCGGCCGTGCGATCTACATCTCGCACCTCGACCTCATGCGCACGATGCAGCGCGTGTTCCTGCGCGCCGACTGCCCGCTGAAATATTCCGAGGGCTTCAATCCTCACGCGCTCATCTCCATCCTGCTGCCGCTGTCCGTCGGCGTCGGGAGCGTGTGCGAGCTGATGGACTTTCAGCTGCGCGAGGAAGTAGACCTTGCCGCGCTGCCAGAGCGGCTCACGGCGGTCATGCCGGAGGGCATCCGCGCGCTCGAGGCGTACCCCGGCGGGCGCAAGGTGCGTGAGCTCAAGTGGCTGCGCGTGACCGGGCGGTATGAATATGACAACGCCGCTCCTGCGGACATGGCCGAAAAGCTCTGCGCGTTTTACGCGCGCGACGCCATCGTCATCACCCGCAAGACCAAGCGCGGGGAGGGACAGATGGACATCGTGCCCGCGATCTCGGAGCTGCACGTGCGGCCGGAGGCGCGGTTTGTGACGGTTGAGGCCGTCGTCTCCGCACAGGACCCGACGCTCAACCCTGACCACCTCGTCGCGGCGCTGCATCAGCTCGCGCCCGAGCTGGCCCCGGACTTTGCCGCCTTCACGCGGCAGGAGGTCTATACGGAAGACATGCAAATTTTCCGCTGAAAACACTTGCAAACCCGCGCGGGATGTGCTATTATCTTATGGCTTGTGCGAAACAGTGTTTCGCAAGATAACGACGGTCCGCTGCCGTGACCGGCTCTGTCCACCGGTATGAACGTCTGATAAAGGAAGGATTTCATTATGGATCTCATCAAAACTCTGACCGCGCAGTACATGAAACCCGAACTGCCGGCCATGCGCGTCGGCGACACCGTGCGTGTCACTGTCCGCGTCACCGAGGGCAACCGTGAGCGTACCCAGGCTTTCGAGGGCACCATCATCGCCAAGAAGCACGGCGGCATCAACGAGACGATTACCGTCCGCCGCATCTCCTACGGTGTGGGCTGCGAGAAGGTTTTCCCGGTGCACTCTCCCACGATCGTGTCCGTCGAGACCGTTCGCCGCGGCAAAGTCCGCAGAGCCAAGCTGTACTACCTGCGCGACCGCGTGGGAAAGAGAGCCAAGGTCAAAGAGCTTATCTAAGTGGATACTGCAAAAAAGAGGCTTCGGCCTCTTTTTTGCATTTTCGGGACGTTTTTGCGATGCTGCCGGAAAAGAATTCACACAATTTTAGTTGCCGAAAATGGGTCTGAGCGTGTATAATATAATTTACGAATTTTTTACACCGAGGTTTTGAAAATGGACAGCAAGAATCCGAGCGGCGCCAAGAGCCGCGCCGAAGTATACGATTGGATCCAGTGCATCATCTTCGCGCTGGTGTTCTGCGTACTGCTGTTTGTGTTTGCAGTGCGCATGGTCAATGTCGTCGGCCACTCCATGGTGCCGACGCTCGAGCAGAGCGACAAGGTCGTCATCTCCAACCTGTTCTATCATCCGAAGCAGGGGGACGTCGTCGTCCTGCGCAAGCAGACGCTCATGGAAGAACCCATCGTCAAGCGCATTATCGCAACGGAGGGACAGACCGTGGACATCGACTTTGACGACGGCGTGGTCTACGTCGACGGCAAGGCGCTCGACGAGCCGTATGTCAATGAGCCCGTGCACGACCGCGAGAATTTCGAGGGCAAGATCACGGTGCCGGAGGGCTGCGTGTTCGTCATGGGCGACAACCGCAACGCCTCCACCGACAGCCGCGACGCGCGCCTCGGCTGCGTCGATACGCGCTATATCATGGGCCGGGTATATTTCACGCTCTTTCCGGTCAAGAACATCGGAGTTGTAAAATAACATGGCGCAGGATTTTGAAAAGCTGAATATTCAGTGGTTTCCGGGCCACATGACAAAGGCGCAGCGCATGATCGAGGAGCACATGAAGCAGGTCGACGCCGTGTGCGAGATCCTCGATGCGCGCATCCCGATGGCGAGCCGCAACCCGGACATTGACCGTCTCGCGGGCGACAAGCCCCGCATCGTTGTGCTCAACCGTACCGACCTCGCCGACCCGAAGGCGACGGCGCGCTGGCACGCAGCCTTTCAGCGACAGGGCATGACCGTGCTTGAGACCGACAGCCGCAGCGGCAAGGGCGTCAACGGGTTTGCCGGCGCGGTGCGCACGGCGCTGCGCGACAAGATCGAGGCGTACGCCGCCAAGGGACAGGTCGGCCGGCCGATGCGCGTTATGGTGCTGGGCATCCCGAATGTGGGCAAGTCCACCTTTATCAACAAAGTGGCGCGGCGCAAGGCGGCCGCCGCGGGCGACCGGCCGGGCGTCACGCGCGGCAAGCAGTGGATCACGGTCGATCAGGGCCTTGAGCTGCTGGACACGCCGGGCATCCTCTGGCCGCGGTTCGACAGTCAGGAGGTCGGCGAGCTGCTGGCCATCACCGGCGCGATCAAGGCCGAAGTGCTCGACCGCGAGACGCTCGCGGCCAACTTCATGCTCCGGCTCGCACGGTTTTATCCCGACGCGGTGGAGCAGCGCTACAAGTTCCGCCCCGACCCGGCCTGCAATGGCTTCGAGCTGCTGGAGCAGGCGGCGAAAAAACGCGGCTTTCTCATCTCCGGTGGGGAATATGACCTTGAGCGGATGGCGGGCGTGCTGCTCGATGAATATCGCGGCGGCAAGCTCGGCCGCATCACGCTCGAGATGCCGGAGGCGGAAGCATGACGCAGGTCGATCTGTGGACATTGGAAAACGAGCTGCGCACGCCGGACACCGAGCCGCTGTGCGGCGTGGACGAGGCCGGGCGCGGCCCGCTGGCAGGGCCCGTGTGCGCGGCGGCGGTGATGCTGCCGCCGGGGCTGGAGATCCCGGGCCTGAACGACTCGAAAAAGCTTTCGGAGAAAAAACGCGAGGCGCTTTATGATACCATCATCGCGCAGGCGCTGAGCTACGGCATCGCGTTTGCGACCGTGGAGGAGATCGAGGAGCGCAACATCCTCGGCGCAACGTTTCTGGCCATGAACCGGGCCATCGCGCAGCTGTTCCCACAGCCGGCGCTCGCGCTCATCGACGGCAACCGGAACACCGGCATCACCGTGCCGAGCCGATGCATCGTCGGCGGCGACGGCAAGTGTGCCGACATCGCGGCGGCCTCCGTGCTCGCAAAGGTCACACGTGACCGCTATATGCGCCGGATGGCGGAGACCTATCCGCAGTATGGGTTTGAAAAACACAAGGGCTACGGCACGGCAGCACACTATGCGGCCATCCGGGCGTATGGGCCATGCCCCATCCACCGGCCGTCGTTCCTGAAGAAGATGCACTGATATGGCCGGTGCAGTCAAGGGAACGAAGGGCGCCTGGGGCGAGGAGTGCGCGGCGGCGTACCTGCGCCGGCGCGGCTACCGCATCCTGGCGCGCAACTACAGCTGCCGCTTCGGCGAGATTGATATCATCGCGGCCGACCGGCACTATGTCGTGTTCGTGGAAGTGAAGCTGCGCGCGTCCGACCGGTTCGTGCGCGCGGGCGCGTATGTCACCACGGCCAAGCAGACGCGCATCCGCACGGCGGCGTCGCTCTGGCTGGCAGAGCACGAGACGCAGCTGCAGCCGCGCTTTGACGTGATCGAAATTTATGGCGACGCGGACACGCCGCGCCGTCAACGCAGGATCAATCAGATCGAAAATGCTTTTGAATAACGAGGGATCAGATATGAACTACTACAGCACAAGAGATCATCAGCAGATCGTTTCCGCCGCACAGGCGATCGCCTGCGGCCTCGCGCCGGACGGCGGCCTATTCGTGCCGGAGTCGCTGCCGGAGGTGTCCGCGCAGCAGCTTCAGGCGCTGTGCGGCATGACCTACCAGCAGCGCGCCGTGACGATCATGCGCCCGTTTCTGAGCGAGTTTACGGACGCCGAACTGGAGCGCTTCACCGCCGCGGCCTACGGCAGCCAGTTTGATGACCCGGCCGTTGCGCCGGTGCACCGGCTCGATGACACCACGGCGTTTCTCGAACTCTGGCACGGGCCGACGTGCGCGTTCAAGGACATGGCGCTGCAGATCCTGCCGTACCTGCTTACGGCGAGCCTGAAAAAGTGCGGCGAGCAGCGGCAGGTGTGCATCCTCGTCGCCACCTCGGGCGACACCGGCAAGGCGGCCCTGCAGGGCTTTGCCGACGTGCCGGGCACGAAGATCCTCGTGTTCTATCCCTACAGCGGCGTGTCGGAGATCCAGCGCCTGCAGATGGTCACGCAGACGGGCGACAACGTTGCGGTCAGCGCCGTGCGCGGCAACTTTGACGATGCGCAGACCGGCGTCAAGCAGATTTTCGGCGACAAGGCGTTTGCCGCCGAGCTCTCGCAGCGCGGCTGGTTCCTGTCCTCGGCCAACTCCATCAACTGGGGCCGCCTGCTGCCGCAGATCGTCTACTATTTCTCGGCGTACTGCGACGCTGTCACCGGCGGCATGATCGCCATGGGCGACCGGCTCAACTTCGTCGTGCCGACCGGCAACTTCGGCGACATTCTCGCCGGCTGGTACGCAAAGGAAATGGGCCTGCCGGTGGGCAAGCTCATCTGCGCGTCGAATGCGAACAACGTGCTCACGGACTTCATCCGCACAGGTACTTATAATAAGAACCGTCCGTTCCACACGACGGCGTCCCCGTCGATGGACATTCTCGTCTCGAGCAACCTCGAGCGCCTGCTCTATGCGCTCTGCGGCAGCGACGCGGAGGTCGCAGGCTATATGCAGCAGCTGCGCGAGCAGGGGAGCTACACGGTCTCCGATGCGCTCAAGGCAAAGATCCAAGAGGTGTTCGCCGGCGGCTTCTGCAATGACATCCAGACGCGCGAGAAGATCGGCCATGCCTGGCGCGACCATCGCTACCTGATCGACACGCACACGGCGGTCGCCTATCACGTGCTCGATGATTACCGCCGCGAGACCGGCGACACGACGCCGTCCGTCGTTGTGTCCACGGCAAGCCCCTTCAAGTTCTGCGACCAGGTGCTGCGCGGCATAGGCGGCACGGCCGACGCCTTCGGCCCGGCGTTGATCCGCCGCCTGTCGTGCGAGACGCAGATCGACGCGCCCGCGCCGCTGACCGGCCTGGACGCGCGACCGGTGCGCTTCGGCGGTTGTGTGGACAAGGCGCAGATGCTGCATACGGTGGACGAATTCCTGAAATAATATGTAACGGACGGGGAGACCCGTCCGCCGGGTCAGAACGCCGCGCGGCCCTTCTTGGTGAAGGTGCTGCAGAACGTCTCGTCCTTGCAGGTGCAGGTGCCCTGGGTGTTTTTGACCTGAATGTGGTCTGCGTGGCAGCGCTTGCCGTCCGCATTGTAGGCGCAGTTGCTCACGTCGCACGCAACGTTGTACTCGCAGCAGTCGTTCATATGATCGCTCATGGTTTCTGCCTCCAGATCAGATTCCGGCATCCGCCGGTCGAATCTATTGTGTGCAGCCGGGCGCGGAATATACGGAGGAACGCAAATGGCATTGTATGCAATCGGCGACTTGCATCTGTCGCTGGGCGCAGATAAACCCATGGACGTATTTGGCGGGCCGTGGGAAAATTATGTAGAAAAAATCAAACTTGGCTTTTCGGCCCTGCACGACGACGATGTCTGCGTGCTCTGCGGCGATCTTGCCTGGGGCATGACCATGGAGCAGGCGCTGCCGGACTTTCAGTTTATCGAGGCGTTGCCGGGGAAAAAGATCCTGCTCAAGGGCAACCACGACTTCTGGTGGAGCACCGCGAAAAAGGCTTACAGCTTTTTTGCGGCGCACGATATGCACACCATGGATATCCTCAATAATAACTGCTATTTCTACGGCGATTATGCCATCTGCGGCACGCGCGGCTGGTTTTATGAGGAGGCCGGGGGCGAGGCGCACGACCGGAAGATCATGCTGCGCGAGGTCGGCAGGCTCGAGACGTCGCTCAAAGCGGCGGGGGATAAGACGAAGCTCGTCTTTCTGCACTACCCGCCGAAGTATCTCGGTTATGAATGCCCGGAGATCCTGGACCTGCTCGATGCCTATCACGTGCCGCTGTGCTGCTATGGACACATCCACAGCCGCGGCTGCCGCAGCGCCTTTCAGGGCATGTATCACGACACGGAGTTCCGGCTGCTGTCGGCGGATTATATTTCGTTTTGCCCGCGCAGGATCCTTCCGTGAAACAGGTGTTGATTTTAGAGGATGAATCTGTTATAGTATTTAGGCATGTTCTTTTCATGACAAATTTCACGTAAACAATGCACCCGGCGATAAATGATTAGAGGAGGAAACCCAATGAACATCCAGAACATCGAAAAGAAAGAAAAAAACATGGCGACCTTTGAAGTGAAGGTCCCGGCCGATGTCTTTGACAATGCGGTCAACGAAGTATATAAAAAGAATAAGAACCATCTCTACGTGGCCGGCTTCCGCAAGGGCAAGGCCCCGCGCGCCGTCATCGAGGGTATGTACGGCAAGGAAGTGTTCTACCCCGACGCCATCGAGGCGCTGGCGGAGGATGCGTTCGAGGCAGGCCGTGCCGACTGCGGCTTTGAGTGCGTCGGCGCGCCGAGCCTGATCGACCAGAAAGTCACCGAGGACAAAGAGCTGATCTACACCTTTGAGGTCGGTATGTATCCGGAAGTGGAGCTCGGTCAGTACAAGGGCCTCGAGGTCCCGCAGAACCACGAAGCGTTTGACGAGAGCAAGGTCGACGAAGAGATGCACAATGTCCAGAAGCGCAACGCCCGCCTGCTCGATGTTGAGCGCGAGGCGAAGATGGGCGACCATGTCACGATCGACTTTGCCGGCTTCATCGATGGCGAGCAGTTTGACGGCGGCACGGCCGAGGATTATGACCTTGAGCTCGGCTCCAACACGTTCGTGCCCGGCTTCGAGGAGCAGATCGTTGGCATGAAGGCCGGCGACGAGCGCGATGTCGTCGTCACCTTCCCCGAGAACTACGTTGAGGCGCTGGCCGGCAAGGAGGCCACCTTCAAAGTCACCGTCAAGAGCGTCAAGGAGCCCGAGCTTCCGGAACTGGACGACGAGCTGGCCAAGGACATCTCCGACTACGAGACCATCGCGGAGTACCGCGACCATGTCCGTGAGGATCTGGAGAAAGAGTTTACCGAGCAGCAGGAGTCTGATTATGCGACCCGCCTCATGAAGGCCGCCGTCGACAACATGACCGTCGAGATCCCCGAGCCCATGATCCTGGCCAAGCTCGACGAGCAGCTGCGCAACTACATCTCCACCATGGGCATCAGCCCCGAGCTCACCCGTGAGCAGGTGCTCGCCTCCATGGGCCTGGATGAGAAGACCTTCCAGGAGATCATGCGTCCGCAGGCCGTGTTTGAGCTGCAGACCGATCTGCTGCTCGACGCGATCATCAAGGCCGAGAACATCGAGCTCGACGAGGGCGAACTCGACGAGACCTACAACAAGATGGCCGAAGAGTATAAGATGGACGTCGACAAGATCAAGCAGTATGTCGATGAGAAGATCATCGTTCTCGATATGAAGCGCCGCAAGGCCGCCCAGCTCATCCGCGACACCGCGGTGGACAAGGAGCCCGAGGCGAAGGAAGAAGCCGCTGAGACCAAGGAAGAGGCAGCCGAGTAATTCCCCGAAAGCTGTTTGGATTCCGGGCAGAACGGTTATGCTCTCTTGGATAAGCGAAACATCGAAAGGAGCGTACCATGAGTTTAGTACCGTACGTTGTCGAGCAGACCTCCCGCGGGGAGCGCTCGTACGACATTTTTTCCCGCCTGCTCAATGACCGCATCATCATGCTGTCCGAGGAGGTCAATGATACAACCGCCAGCCTGATCGTGGCGCAGCTGCTGTATCTCGAAGCACAGGATCCCGATAAGGACATCCAGTTTTATATCAACAGCCCCGGCGGCAGCGTGACCGCAGGCCTCGCCATCTATGACACCATGCAGTACATTAAGGCGGATGTTTCCACCATTTGTGTCGGTTTGGCTGCATCGATGGGCGCGTTCCTGCTCTCGTCCGGCGCCAAGGGCAAGCGTCTGGCCCTGCCGAATTCGGAGATCATGATCCATCAGCCCTCCGGCGGCAGCCAGGGCCAGTGCACGGATATTCAGATCCAGGCACGGCAGATCCTGCGCATCAAGGATCGCCTCAATCACATCCTCGCAGAGAACACCGGCAAGCCGGTCGAGACCATCGCCGAGGATTGCGAGCGCGATAACTTCATGACCGCGGAGGAAGCACAGGCTTACGGTCTGGTGGACAAGGTCATTTATAAGCGATAATCTGTCAGGGGAGGGAACCGCCGTTCCCTCCCTGTTTCAAATGTAGAAAATGTGAGGTTTTTATGGCCAGAAATGACGAGAAAAAGAGCGTGCGCTGCTCTTTTTGCGGCAAACCGCAGTCGCTGGTGAACCGGCTCGTTGCCGGCAACGGCGTCTATATCTGTGATGAGTGCGTGCGCCTGTGCATGAGCATCATCGACGAGGGCTATCAGCCCGAGAGCGTCTCCACGGCGCAGGTCACGCTCCGGCGCGACCAGCTGCCGAAGCCGGCCGAGATGCGCGCCACGCTCGACGACTATATCATCGGCCAGGACCGTGCCAAGGTGGTGCTGTCCGTGGCGGTGTACAACCACTATAAGCGCATCCTGCGCGGCGATCAGGATAACGATGTCGAGCTGCAAAAGAGCAATGTCCTGCTCATCGGCCCGACCGGCAGCGGCAAGACGCTCTTTGCCCAGACCCTGGCCAAGATGCTCGACGTGCCGTTTGCCATCGCGGACGCGACTACGCTCACCGAGGCCGGCTATGTCGGCGAGGATGTAGAGAACATCCTGCTCAAGCTCCTGCAGGCGGCGGACTTTGACGTCGAGCGCGCACAGCGCGGCATCATTTACATCGACGAGATCGACAAGATCGCCCGCAAGAGCGAGAACACGTCCATCACGCGCGACGTCTCCGGCGAGGGCGTGCAGCAGGCGCTGCTCAAGCTGCTTGAGGGCACGGTCGCAAACGTCCCGCCGCAGGGCGGACGCAAGCACCCGCAGCAGGAGTTCATCCAGGTGGACACGACGAACATCCTCTTCATCTGCGGCGGCGCGTTCGACGGTGTGGATAAGATCATCGAGCGCCGCATGGACAAGAAGTCCATGGGCTTCGGCGCCGAGATCCAGAGCGCCAAGGAGCGCGACCTGACCGAGATCATGAAAAACGTGCAGCAGCACGACCTGCTGAAGTTCGGCATCATCCCGGAGCTGATCGGCCGCATGCCGGTCATCACGGCGCTGGCCAGTCTGAGCCGCGAGGACATGGTGCGTATCCTCAAAGAGCCCAAAAACGCCCTGACCAAGCAGTATCAGGCGCTGATGCAGTTTGATAACGTCGAACTGGAATTTGAAGACGAAGCGCTGGGTAAAATTGCGGATAAGGCGATCGCAATGGAGATCGGCGCCCGCGGCCTGCGCAGCGTCATGGAAGGCGTCATGACGGACCTGATGTACTCCGTTCCGTCGGACCCGACGATCGCCAAGATCACCATCACCGCGGCGAGCGTGGACGGCACTGAGCCGCCGCGCATCGAGCGCCGGGAGCAGTGAGCCATTGCCTCCTGCCCCCAAGACCCCTGAGCGAAAGAGGAATCTGAATGGATAACACAACGACTATGGATCATGCGGAATTCACCGCCCGGCGCAGCCTGCCCATGATGGCACTGCGCGGCCTGACCGTGTTTCCGGGCATGATGCTGACCTTCGAGGTCGAGCGCAGCATGTCCATCGCGGCGCTGAACATGGCCATGAGCGACGATCAGATCATCTACCTGGTCCCGCAGAAAGACATTGCGACCGACATTCCCACCCCGGACGATGTGTACGGCGTGGGCACGGTCTGCCGCATCAAGCAGATGATGAAGCAGCCCGGCACCAAGACCATCCGCGTCATGGCCGAGGGCATCGAGCGCGGCCGGACGCTGGCCGTGCGCACGGACACGCCCTGCTTTGTGGCCGAGGTCGAGCCGATGCCGGATGTGGAAGAGCGGAAAACGGCGCGCACCGAGGCGCTCATCCGTCACTGCTGCAATTTGTTTGATGCCTATGTTACCGCGTCCGGCAACATGGCGCCGGAGTCGGTCATCAGCGTGCTCGGCAGCACGAACGCGGCGTTCGTGTCGAATTTTATCTCCCAGCACGTGTTCCTGCGTCCGGAAGAGAAGCAGGAACTGCTGGAGGAGACGCGCCCGAGCCGGAGACTGTCCAAGCTCTCGAAAATGCTGCTGCACGAGACGAGCGTGCTCGGCCTGCAGCATCAGCTCGAGGAGGCGGCACAGGACCGGCTGAATCAGACGCAGCAGGAGTATCTGCTGCGCGAGCAGATGAAGATCATTCAGGCGGAGCTCGGCGAGTCCGACGATCCGGACTCCGAGAGCGCGGACTACCGTGAGAAGATCCTCGCCCTGCACCTGCCGGCCGACTCCGAGCAGCGCCTGCTCAAAGAGGTCGACAGGCTCAAAAAGCAGCCGTTCGGCTCATCGGAGGCGGCTGTCATCCGCAATTATCTGGACATCTGCCTCGAGCTGCCGTGGAACACGCGCACGAAGGAAACGCTCGACGTGCGCGCTGCGCGCGAGGTGCTGGACAAAGAGCACTTCGGCCTCGAAAAGGTCAAGGACCGCATCACGGAGTATCTGGCCGTGCGCCAGCTCGCGCCCGATGTCAAGGGCGGCGTGCTGTGCCTTGTCGGCCCTCCGGGCACCGGCAAGACGAGTATTGCCATGAGCATTGCCCACGCCACGAACCGCAAGCTCGCGCGTATCTCTCTCGGCGGCGTGCACGACGAGGCGGAGATCCGCGGCCACCGCAAGACGTATGTCGGCGCCATGCCTGGCCGCATCATCAACGGCCTGACCATCGCCGGCAGCATGAACCCCGTCATGGTGCTCGACGAGATCGATAAGCTCGGCAGCGATTACCGCGGCGACCCGTCGTCGGCGCTGCTGGAGGTGCTCGACGCAGAGCAGAACGACCACTTCCGCGATAACTTCATGGAGATCCCGGTCGACCTGTCGGATGTGTTTTTCATCCTGACGGCCAACACGCTTGACACCATCCCGCGCCCGCTGCTCGACCGCATGGAGGTCATCCAACTCTCGAGCTATACCGACGAGGAAAAGCTCCAGATCGCAAAGCAGCATCTGCTGCCCAAGCAGCGCAAAAAGCACGGGCTCAAGCCGTCACAGCTGCGCGTGAGCGACGATGCCATCCGCGAGATCATCACGCTCTATACGCGCGAATCCGGCGTGCGCGTGCTCGAGCGTGAGCTCGCCGCCGTCTGCCGCAAGACGGCCAAGCGCATCGCGCTCGGCGAGTGCAAGAGCGTGCAGCTGCGCGCAGGCAGCGTGGCCAACTATCTCGGCCCCGCGCGCTTTGAGCCGGAGCACGTCTATGCGCAGGATGAAGTCGGCCTCGTGCGCGGCCTTGCCTGGACATCCGTCGGCGGGGAAGTGCTCGATGTTGAAGCCGCCGTGCTCGACGGCACCGGAAAGCTGGAGCTGACCGGCAACCTCGGCAACGTCATGAAGGAGTCGGCGCAGGCCGCCGTCACCTATATCCGCAGCCGCGCGCAGATGCTTGGCATCGACCCGGAGTTTTATAAGAAGAAGGATATCCACATCCACTTCCCGGAGGGCGCGATCCCGAAGGACGGCCCGTCGGCCGGCATCACGATCTGCATCGCGGTCATCTCCGCGCTCACGAATACGCCGGTCCGCCGCGACCTCGCCATGACGGGCGAGATCACGCTGCGCGGCCGCATCCTGCCGATCGGCGGCCTGAAGGAAAAGACCATGGCCGCCATGCGCATCGGCATTACGACGGTCATCATCCCGCGTGAGAACGAAAAGGATCTCGAGGAGATCGACCCGACCGTGCGCAGTGCGCTCAAATTCGTCACGACCGACCATGTGGACAAGATCCTGGACGTCGCGTTCGGCCGCCGGTTTGCCGCAGCCGTCAAGGCGGCGCACAAGGATGCGCCCGGCGACGCGGCGAACGTGAACCTGCGCCAGTGAGGAGACTGCCATGGCGACACTGAACCTGAATAAGGCGGAGTTTCTCAAGTCCGCCGTCAGCCCGTCCGGCTTTCTTGTGGCCGACCTGCCGTGCATCGTCTTTGCCGGCAAGTCGAACGTCGGCAAGTCCTCGGTCATCAACCGGCTGCTCAACCGCAGGAATTTTGCCCGCGTCGGCTCGCAGCCCGGCAAGACCGTCCATGTGAACTATTTTTGCATCGACGGCCGGGCATACTTCGTCGACCTGCCGGGCTATGGCTACGCCAGCGTCGCCAAGACGGAGCGCGCACGCTGGGGCAAGCTCATGGAGGACTTCTTCGCAGACCCCGCGCGCATCACGCTCGGCGTCATGATCGTCGACGCCCGCCACAAACCCACTGCCGACGATGAGACGATGGCTGCGTGGTTTCATTCTACCGGCTGCCCGATGGTCGTCGTGGCCAACAAGTGCGACAAGCTCAAAAAGTCGGAGATCGAGCCGAACCTTGCGCGCATCCGGGCCACGCTTTTGCTGCCGGACAATGCGGTGCTCCTGCCGTTTTCGGCGGAGAAGGGCACCGGCCGCGAGGCGCTGCTCGGCGAGATCTTTCGCGCCATTGGATGAACCCAAGTGCAGAGCGTGCATTCGCGCGCTCTGCGCCGCAAGGCTCTGCAGGGCAGAGCTTTCTGCGGCGGCTGATTGGATTCGAGGCGGGCCTTGCCCCCTCGAGCACCCCCGCTGCGCATTCGATCCGGCGATGGCGGGGTCATTCTTAACTGCCCGAAGTGCAGAGCGTGCATTCGCGCGCTCTGCACTTGTTTTTTCGGCGGGGACTTGATATAATGCAAATTTGTAGGAATGGGAGGTGCGCGCGTGAACACCCTGCAATCGATCTGGAACGGGCTCGACTGGTCGTATCTGCTGAATATTGTGCTGTCGGTCGTTCCGTCGCTGCTGTGCATCACGTTTCATGAGGTGTCGCACGGCTATGTCGCCTATCGCCTCGGCGATACGACGGCAAAGGACGCCGGCCGGCTCACGCTCAACCCCCTGAAGCACATCGACCCGATGGGCCTGCTGATGATGGTCGTGTTCAAATTCGGCTGGGCAAAGCCCGTGCCGGTGAACATGATGCGCTTTCGCAGCCCCAAGCGCGGCATGGCGCTCACGGCGCTGGCGGGGCCGGTGTCGAACGTGCTGCTCGCACTGGTGTTTCTGTTTTTGTACGGCCTGCTGTATCGGGCGCTGTATTCGGTGCAGTTTCTGCTGGACATGATCTGGCTGACGGCATATATCAGTCTGGCGCTGGCCATTTTCAATATCATCCCGGTCTCACCGCTCGACGGGTCCAAGGTGCTCTTTGCGCTGCTGCCCGACACGGCGTATGCCAAGCTCATGCGCTATGAGCGCTATGGCATGATCCTGCTGCTCGTGCTGGTCGCCACCGGCGTGCTCGGCAAGCCGCTCACCACGGTGACGGAGGCCGCGTTTGACAAACTCTTTGTATTTGCGGAGTGGGGCTATGAACTTATCGGCATCTTCGGCTAAGCCGGCCGATCCAACTTATTTTCTCGAGGGCGTCATCCACGACAAGAGCGAGATGGCGGATTTTGAGGGCCCGCTGAGCCTGATCCTGCTGCTCTTGTCGAAGAACAAGATCGAGATCCGGGACATCAAAATTTCGGAGATCCTCGATCAGTATCTGGAATACCTCAACGCCATGGAAAAGCTCGATCTCGAGATCGCAAGCGAGTTCGTGCAGATGGCGTCCTATCTGCTCTATATCAAGACCCGTATGCTCCTCACGGAGGAGAAAGAGGTCACAGAGCTTGAGCAGCTCATCGCATCGCTCGAGCAGCTCAAGTGCAAGGATACCTATGCGGCTGTGAAGTCCGTCACGCCGCTGCTCGACGCTGCGGCCCAGACCGGCCTGCACTATCTCTCGCGCCCGCCGGAGCCGCTGCCGAAGTCAGCGGGGGAATACCGCTACCGCATCGAGCAGGCAGACCTTCTGCGCGCGCTGCTGTCGGTGTTCACGCGCGGCGGCGCGGCGGCGACGGATGCGCTGCAGATGGCGGCGCCGAAGCGCATCGTCTACAGCGTGCGCGACAAATGCCGCACGCTCATTGACCAGCTGCGCGAGCGGGGGAGCATGCCGCTCAGCACGCTCTACAGTCAGTGCACCAGCCGCAGCGAGATCGTGGCGACGTTTTTGTCCGTGCTGGAGCTGTGCAGCCTCGGCCATCTGATGCTTTCCGAGCAAAACGGCGAATATGTGGCAAGCTTCACCGGCGGCGTCACGGACGATATTCTGGAATCCATTGTAGAGTGAGAAATTTTTATGGAACACGAGGAATTACTTTCGGTCATTGAGGCCATTTTATTTGCAGCGGGCGATCCCGTGCCGGCGTCGCGCATCGCGCTCGTCACCGGCGAGGAGACGCAGACGATCGTCTCGGCCGCCAGGGAGCTCGCCGCGGCCTATGAGGAAAACCGCTGCGGTATGCGCCTGGTGCAGATGAATGATCTGCTGCAGCTGTGCTCCGCGCCGGAGTATGCGGAGTATATCCGCCGCGCGCTCGAGCAGCGCAAGCCGCCCAAGCTCTCGCAGCCGGCGCTAGAGGTGCTGGCGATCGTGGCGTATTTCCAGCCCGTCACGCGCGCGTACATCGACCAGGTGCGCGGCGTGGATAGTGCCTACACGGTCACGACGCTGCTCGAGCGCGGGCTCATCGAGGCCTGCGGCAAACTCGACGCGCCCGGCCGCCCGTCGCTGTACCGCACGAGCGCGCTGTTTCTGCGCACCATGGGTATGCAGTCGCTCGATGAGCTGCCCGTGCTGCCGGATCTGTCGTCCGACGAGGGCGCGGAAAAGCTCGAACAGGCTATCTCGGAGCTGCGCGGCCGCGGCGAGCAGATGGAGCTGACGGACACGGAGGAAAAACCGACAGGGGAGTGATGCCGATTGACGGCCCTGTGGATCATACTGGCGGTCGCGCTGGTGCTGACGGTGCTGAATCTGCTGCCGGTCGGCGTGGACGCCGCCTACGCGGACGATGTGTTTTCGCTCGCGGCGCGCATCGGCCCGTTCCGGCTCCGGCTCCTGCCGAAACCGCCGGACCAGAAGCCAAAGAAGAAAAAGCCCCCAAAACCGAAGAAGGAAAAGCCGAAAAAGCGATCCGCCCCGCCGGATATCCGGACGATCCTCGCCCTTGCAAAGCTCGGCCTGCAGGCGCTGGATCGCTTCCGGCAGCGGCTGCGTGTGCAGCTGCTGCGGCTGGTGTTTGTTTCCGGCGCGTCGGATCCGTACGACACGGCGCTGGCGTTCGGCTATGTCAATGCCGCGCTCGGCGCGCTCACGCCGCTGGCGGAGCGGGCGCTGCGCATCGACGAGCGGGACATTCAGACCGGTGTGGATTTTCAGGCCGAGCGGCCGTGCATCGACGCGCGCATCGTCTGCACGATCCGTATCGGACAGATCGTCATCATGGCGCTGGCGTTCGGCGCAGGATTCCTGAAACAGAAAATGCACGCGAAACAGGCCCGTGCCGCACGCGCAAAGACCGCGCCGGCCACGCAGGAAAGGAAGGTCAGCAATGGATAATGAAATCAGTGCAGTCATGACTGCGACCATGAGCAAGATCAAGGAAATGGTGGACACGAACACCGTCGTCGGCGAACCGATCACGACGCCGGACGACATCACACTCATTCCGCTGTCCCGCGTCAGCTTCGCCTTTGCCAGCGGCGGGTCGGAGTTCCCGATGAAGGAGAACAAAAACGGTGTCGGCTGCGGCAGTGGCGCAGGCGTCAAGGTCGAGCCGATGGGCTTTCTGATCGTCAAGGACGGCAATGTGCGCATGCTCAACGTCATGCCGCCGGCATCGAACACGTTTGACCGCCTGATCGACATGACCCCGCAGGTGATCGACCGCATCGACCAGTTTATCGACCAGCGCAAGGCCGACAAAGCATAAACCGCACCGAAAGTGCCCATAATAAGCACCGCCCGAAACTTGGAAAGGGTGGTGCTTGTTTTGAAACGGACGTTTTTTGGCCTTGCCTGCGTGCTGGCCATTTCTTTGCTTTTCACGCCGTGCGCACATGCCGCCGGGACGGACAATGCGGCCAGGGCCGCCATTGTCGTACATCCCGAGACGGGCGCCGTGCTCTATGAAAAGAACGCGGACGAGCGGCTCGGTATTGCCAGCACGACGAAGATCATGACCGCGCTCGTCGTGCTCGAGCACTGTGCGCTGGACGAACCGGTCGAGATCCTGCCGGAATACACGGCGGTCGAGGGCTCGTCGATGTATCTGCGCGCCGGCGAGACGTACACGGTTGAGGAGCTGCTCTACGGCCTGATGCTCGTGTCCGGCAACGATGCCGCCATCGCGCTCGCGTGTCACACGGCAGGCTCTGTGGCGGCGTTTGCGGGCATGATGAACGACAAGGCGCGCGCGCTCGGCATGACCAGCAGCGCGTTTCAAAACCCCAACGGCCTTGACGCCGAGGGGCACTATTCCACGGCGCGCGACATGGCGAAGCTCGCCTGTGCGGCTCTGGAAAATGAGACATTCCGCGCGATCGTGTCCACAAAGAGCACGACCGTGGACGGGCAGACGCTCGTGAACCACAACCGCCTGCTGCGCAGCTATGACGGTGCGGTCGGCGTCAAGACCGGGTACACCAAGACCGCGGGCCGGACGCTCGTGTCCTGCGCGCAGCGCGGCACGACGCAGTTCGTGTGCGTGACGCTCTCGGATCCGGACGACTGGAACGACCACACGCACCTGCTCGACTGGGCGTTTGAAAACTACGAGTACCGCTGCGTCGCCGGCGGCACGCCGGTGTACGCCGTGCCGGTGCTCTCCGCCACGGTGGAGCTCTGCGCAGCGGCGCCGGAGCGGCCTGCCTATCTGCTCGTGCACCCGGATGACCCGGTGTCGCTGAAGGCGGAGCTGCCGCGCTTCACGTTTGCGCCGGTGGAGCAGGGCGCGCAGGCGGGCACACTGACGGCGACCGGCCCGGATGGCCAAAGCGTCACGGTGCCGCTGCGCTATGCCGAACCCGCAGCGCTCGACCCGGACGTGAAGATCACGCCGCTCGCGCGGCTCGGCCGGCTGTGGACGCACGCCTGCCGTTACTTTTCTTCCTACTACTATCCTGTATCCTGAGGTGATGACCATGCAGCAGCGGCTGCAAAAGTGCATTTCCGAGGCGGGCGTCGCCTCCCGTCGCACGGCGGAGGCGATGATCTCCGCCGGCCGCGTGACCGTCAACGGCCGAACCGCACAGCTTGGCGCGCAGGCAGACCCGGAGACCGACGTCATCTGCATCGACGGCCGGCCGCTGCCGCCGCGCGCCCCGAAGCGGTACATAATGCTGAATAAACCGCGCGGCTATGTCACGACGATGCACGACGAGCGCGGGCGCAAAACGGTGGCGGATCTTGTGGCCGTGGCGGGGGAGCGGCTCTACCCGGTCGGGCGGCTGGATCTCGATTCCGAGGGCCTGCTCATTCTGACGAATGACGGGGAGATCGCAAACTGTCTCATGCACCCGTCACACGAGATCCCCAAAACGTATGAGGTGGACGTAGAGGGCGGCGACCTTGCAGCCGCGGCAGAGACCATGCACGCCGTCACGGAGCTGGAGGGCTATCGTGTCCGCCCGGCGGAAGTGACGGTGCTCGCGCCAGGCCGGCTGTCCGTCACGATCCATGAAGGGCGCAACCGGCAGGTGCGCCGCCTGTGTGCGCTCGCGGGGCTGCGTGTCCGGCGGCTCGTGCGCGTGGCAGAGGGGCAGCTGCGGCTCGGCACGCTCGCGCCGCGTCAGTGGCGGCCGCTGACGGAGCAGGAGATCACGTACCTGAAATCTCACCTTTGAGGCAAAAATTTTTATGCAAGTTTTTCTCCTGGAAATTGCAAAAACAACTTGCAAAGTGGTGCGAATTTGCTTAAAATAAAAAAATGTGCCGCAGCTTGGCGGTAAAAATGCGTATTTACAGGGTGAACATATGAAAATGGATATATTGTCTGCTTTGGAGCATAAATTTCCCTCATTTTCCAAGGGCCAGCGCACCATCGCGCAGTTTATTCTGAAAAACTATGACAAGGCGGCCTTCATGACGGCTGCGCGCCTCGGAGAAGTGACCGGCGTGAGCGAGTCGACCGTCGTGCGTTTCGCGGCCGATCTCGGCTATCGCGGCTACCCTGGCATGAAAAAAGCGCTGCAGGAGATTGTGCGCAACCGCCTGACCTCGGTCGAACGCATCGAGGCGGCCGAGAGCACCATGGACGGACACGACGTGCTCAAGGCGGTGCTGCGCGCGGATATCAACAATCTGCAGGCCACGCTCGACGAGGTCGATCAGGACAACTTCGACCAGGCGGTCGATATGATCCTCTCGGCAAAGCATATCTACATCATCGGCATGCGCACGTCCACGACGCTGGCGGATTTTCTCGGCATCTATCTCAAGCTGCTGCTGGATAATGTCACGGTCGTCAAGGAGATCGCCGCGCGCGAGGTGTACGAACAGATGCTGCGCATCGGCGAGGGCGACCTCATCATCGGCATCAGCTACCCGCGCTATTCCAAGCGCACGATCAGCGCCATGAAGTTTGCGCGCGATCACGGCGCGCGCTGCCTCGGCATGACGGACAGCAAGGTCTCGCCGCTCAATGAGATCTCCGACGTGTGCCTGTACGCCAAGAGCGAGATGGTGTCCTTCCTCGACTCGCTCGTCGCACCCATGAGCCTGATCAATGCGCTCATCATGGCCGTCGGTGCGCGCGATCGGGAGCGCACGTTTGAGACGTTCCGCGAGCTGGAGACCGTCTGGAAAGAATACGAGGTGTATGGGACCGTTGAAAGCTGATGTAGTCGTGATCGGCGGCGGTGCGGCCGGGTCCATGTGCGCGCTCACGGCGGCGCAGCGCGGGCTTCATGTTGTGCTGCTCGAGCCGAACAAAATGCTCGGCAAGAAGCTGCGCATCACCGGCAAAGGCCGCTGCAACGTAACGAACCACTGCGATGTGAAAACCATCCTTGCCAACATTCCGGGCGACGGGCGCTTTCTCTACAGCGCGCTCAACCGCCTCGGCCCGCAGGATACGATGGCGCTGTTTGAATCGCTCGGCGTGCCGCTCAAGACCGAGCGCGGCAACCGCGTGTTCCCGGTCTCTGACCGGTCGCACGACGTTGCCAACGCCCTTGAGCGCGCCTACGCGCACGCCGGCGGGAAGGTCGTGCACGCTGCGGCAACGGATATCCTGACGCAGGACGGCGCTGTCTCTGCCGTTGTGACCACGGAGGGCGCGATCGACTGCGATGCCGCCGTCATCTGCACGGGCGGCCTGTCCTATCCGCTCACTGGTTCGACCGGCGACGGCTACCGGTTTGCGCAGCGGCTGGGCCATACGGTCACGCCCACGCGCGCCTCGCTCGTGCCGCTGGAATCCGAGGATCCCTGGTGCGCCGAGATGCAGGGCTTTTCCCTGCGCAACGTGACGCTCACGGTCTACGATGAGCAGAACAAGGCCGTTTATTCCGACCTGGGCGAGATGCTCTTCACGCACTTTGGCGTGTCGGGTCCACTGGTGCTGTCGGCGAGCGCGCACATGCGCGACTTTTCGCGGCACAAATACCGCCTGTCCATCGATCTGAAGCCGGCGCTGGACGAAAAGAAGCTCGACGCGCGCATCCTGCGCGATTTTCAGAAATACGCCAACCGCGACTTTAAGAATGCGCTCTATGACCTCGCAGGCCATGCCATGATCCCGGTGCTCGTGCGCCTGTCCGGCATCCCGGAGGATACGAAGGTCAACGTTATCACGCGCGAGCAGCGGCATCGGCTCGTGGAGCTGTTCAAGCATTTTCCGGTGTCGGTCACCGGCACGCGGCCCATCGATGAGGCCATTATTACATCCGGCGGCGTGTCGCTCAAGGAGGTCAACCCGCGCACCATGGGCTCCAAGCTCGTGCCCGGGCTGTATTTTGCCGGCGAGGTGCTCGATCTGGACGCCTATACCGGCGGCTTCAACCTGCAGATCGCATGGAGCACCGGCTATGTGGCCGGAAATGCGGTCTGCACATAACGCACGAAAGGAAATGAACGTTTTGGATACACACATTACCGTTGCCATCGACGGCCCGTCCGGCGCCGGAAAGAGCACGATCGCCCGCGCGGCCGCGCGCCGCTTCGGCCTCATCTATGTGGACACCGGCGCGATCTACCGCACGGTCGGCCTCGCCTGTGAGCGGGCCGGCGCGGACTGTTCGGACACCGCCGCCGTGCAGGCGCTGCTGCCGGAGCTGAAGATCGAGCTTGCCTATGACGCCGCAGGTGAGCAGCGGATGCTGCTCAACGGCGAGGACGTCTCGGACACGATCCGTCTGCCGGAGGTGTCGCTGCTTGCCTCGCGTGTGTCGGCGCTGCCGGTCGTGCGCGCGTTTTTGCTGGATATGCAGCGCGATCTCGCGCGCACGCACAGTGCCGTCATGGATGGGCGCGATATCGGCACGGTCGTCCTGCCGGACGCCGGGCTGAAGATCTTCCTGTCCGCCTCGGCGGAGTGCCGCGCGCAGCGCCGCTACCGCCAGCTGCAGGAGAAGGGCATTGAGGAGCCTTATGCCGACGTGCTGCGCGAGCTCGAGCAGCGCGATTATGACGATACGCACCGCGCCGTCGCGCCGCTCAAGGCAGCGCCGGACGCCGTGCACATCGACACAAGCGACCTGACGCTCGATGAGAGTATCGACGCCGTGTGCGCGGCTATCCGCACACGCTTCGGAGTGGAGGGAAAGGCGTGAAGAAACTCATGGTTGCCAAGTCGGCCGGCTTCTGCTTCGGTGTCAGCCGGTCGGTGAAGATGGCCGAGGAAATGCTTGCTGCCGAGCAAAACTGCTACAGCCTCGGCGAGCTTATCCATAATGACGATGTGGTGCAGCACCTGCGGTCCGAGGGCCTCACGGTCGTGGACGGCCCGGAGCAGATCCCGCAGGGCGCGTCCGTCATCATCCGCTCCCACGGCGTCAGCCGCGCGGAGTTTGAGGCCGTGCAGCACACGGGCGCGACGGTGTATGACGCGACGTGCCCGAAGGTCAAGCGCATCCATGAGATCGTCGTTGAGGCTTCCGCCGATGGGCGGCAGCCGGTCATCATCGGTGCAGCCGGCCACCCCGAGGTGCGGGCGATCTGCGGCTGGTGCGTCTCTCCGGTCGTGGTCAATGACGCTGCGGAGCTCGCCGCGCGTATTGCCGACGGCACCATTGACTGTGCAAAACCGCTGACTGTCGTCATCCAGACGACCCAAACGCAAGAGAAACTGCTGGAATGTCAGAAAATCATAAAAAAACAGTGTACAAACGCAAAATTGTTTGATACAATATGTGGTGCTACGTTTACACGTCAGACAGAGGCTGCGCAGATGGCCAGCGCCTGCGACGCAATGGTCGTCGTCGGCGGCAGCCGAAGCGCCAACAGCCGCCATCTCTACGAGATCTGCCGCAGCGCGTGTGCAAACGTGCAATTTATTGAAAACGCAGCGCAGCTTGATACAAGCGCGTTCGTACATGCGGATACGGTCGGCCTGACAGCCGGGGCCTCCGTGCCTGCATGGATCATTAAGGAGGTAAAACAAAAGATGAGTGACGAGATCCTGACTCAAGAAAATCCCACGGAGACTGAAAATTTTGATGAAATGCTGGAGGCATCTCTCAAGCCTATATATAATGGAGAAAAGGTAACCGGTACGGTCGTGGCCATTTCTGGCACCGAGATCAGTGTCGATATCGGCACCAAGTATTCCGGCTTCATCCCGACCAGCGAGTTCACCGACGACGGCATCAAGGTCGAAGACGTCCTGCACGTCGGCGACACCATTGAGGCGAGCGTTGTGCGCGTCAACGACGTGGAAGGCACTGCGATGCTCTCCAAGAAGCGTCTCGACGCCGTGAAGAACTGGGCCGCCATCGAAGAGGCACAGGAGAGCGGCGAGATCGTCGAGGGCAAAGTCACCGAGGACAACAAGGGCGGCATCGTTGTGTCCGTCAAGGGCATCCGCGTGTTCGTGCCCGCTTCCCAGTCCGGCCTGCCGAAGGACGCTGCCATGTCCGAGCTCGTCGGCCAGACCGTGCGCCTGAAGATCACCGAGGTCAACCGCGGCCGCAAGCGCGTCGTCGGTTCCATCCGTGCCGTCGCCCAGAAGGAGCGCCGCGAGCGCGCCGAGAAGATCTGGAGCGAGATCGAGGTCGGCAAGCACTATCACGGTGTTGTCAAGTCCCTGACGTCCTACGGCGCGTTCGTCGATATCGGCGGCATTGACGGTATGGTGCACGTCTCCGAGCTGAGCTGGAGCCGCATCAAGCAGCCGTCCGACGTGCTGTCCGTCGGCGACGAGGTCGATGTTTACGTCATCAGCTTCGATCCGGAGAACCACAAGATCTCCCTCGGCTACAAAGATCCCAACGGCAACCCCTGGAACAAGTTCATGTCCACCTTCCAGGTCGGCGATGTGGCGAAGGTCACCATCGTCAAGCTCATGCCTTTCGGCGCGTTCGCCGAGGTGCTGCCCGGTGTGGACGGCCTGATCCACATCTCCCAGATCGCCAACCGCCGCATCGGCAAGCCCGATGAGGTCCTGACCGTCGGCGACATTGTCGATGCGAAGATCACCGCGATCGACGAGGAGAAGCACAAGATTTCCCTGTCCATCCGCGCGCTGACCGCTCCCGAGCCGGCACCGGTGCGCGAGCGCTCGGCGAAGAAGCCGCATGCTCCGGAAGCTGACGCTCTGGTCTACGAAGTGTCCGCCACCGGCGAGGCCACCGGCAACATCCCCGAGATCGACGACGACGAGATCGACGAGTAATTTCCGTCCTGAAACATCCCTGCACGAACCGTGCAGGGATGTTTTTTGCTGCCCGCACCTTGCGCCGGTCTGCATTTCTGATTATAATGAAGTTATAGAATTTTGGATCATTGTACGATATTCGAGAAAGGAGCGATCCCATGGCACTGTACGGAAAGATCAAAGCGAAGCTCGTCGGCAAACCGTTTTGCACGATGGTCGTTCTGGCGGCCGGTTCTTCCAAGCGGATGGGCCGCGACAAGCTGATGATGGAGGTCGGCGGTGTGCCGGTGCTCGTGCGCTCGCTGCAGGCGATGCAAAACTGCGCCGCCGTGGATGAGCTCATCGTCGTCACGCGCACGTCCCGCCTCGAGGAGATCGCGGCGCTGCGCGACCGGTACGGCCTGACGAAGATGACCAAGGTCGTCGTCGGCGGCATGACGCGCGCCGAGTCCTCGCTGGCCGGCGTGTTGGCGGCGAGCAATAGGGCCACGCTCATCGGCATCCACGACGCGGCGCGCCCGCTTGTGACGGATGATATCATCACGGAGACCATTCAGGCGGCGAAAAAGAGCCGCGCGGCCGCGCCCGGCATCCCGGTGCGCGACACGGTCAAACGCACGGCCGGCGGCGTTATCACCGGCACGCCTGAGCGCGCGTCGCTCACCGCCATTCAGACGCCGCAGGTGTTCCAGGCAGATCTGATCAAGGCCGCGCTCACGAACGCCATGCGCAAGCACCTGGCTATCACCGATGACTGCTCGGCCGTGGAGCAGCTGCGTGTCAAGCCGGTCGTGACGCAGGGTTCGGACGAAAACCTCAAGATCACGACGCCGATCGATATCGAGCTCGCGGAGTCTATTCTCAGGAGGCGCGGCGGGGCATGATGCGCATTGGTCACGGTTATGATGTACACCGGCTCGTCACGGGCCGCAAGCTCATCCTCGGCGGTGTGGACATCCCGCACGAGACCGGCCTGCTCGGCCACTCGGACGCGGACGTGCTGACGCATGCCGTCATGGATGCGCTGCTCGGCGCGGCGGCCATGGGGGATATCGGCCACCTTTTCCCGGACAATGACCCGGCTTATGCCGGCGCGGACAGTCTGGCGCTGCTGCGCGAGGTAACGGCGCGCCTGCACGCAGCCGGATACACGGTCGGCAATCTGGACTGCACCGTGCTCGCTCAGGCGCCGAAGCTCGCGCCGCACATCGCGCAGATGCGCCGCAATCTGGCGCAGTGCATGGACGTGGACGTGGACCGCGTCAGCGTCAAGGCGACGACCGAGGAGGGCCTCGGCTTCACCGGCACGCGCGAGGGCATCGCCGCGCACGCGGTCGTCCTGATCGAACGGATTTCGTAAACGCCTGCGCCGCTCCCGCATAGAATGAGGCATAACGATGTGGGAGGGAGCTCATAATGCAGCGCTACTGTCTGATCATGTGCAGGTCACTGACCTATGCACAGCGGTCATCGCAGGTGCTCGAGCGCGCGGGCATTACCGCCACTGTGCTCAAAGCGCCGCAAAGCGTTTCAAAGACTGGATGCACGTATTGCGTCAAACTTTATGAATCCCGTCTGGTTCGTGCGCTGGCGCTCCTGGACCGCGCAGCGATCCGGCGGGGTAAGGTGTATCGCCTGCTGGAAGATGGCACTTACCAGGAGGTGACGGTATGATCTATCTGGACTCGGCGGCGACGAGCCTGCTCAAGCCGCCGTCGGTGGCGCGTGCGACGGCCATGGCCGTGCGCACGATGGCAAGTCCCGGCCGCGGCAACCACAGCGCCGCCATGCGTGCGGCCGATACGGTGTTTGCCTGCAGAGAAGCAGCGGCGGAGCTGTTTCATGTTCCGGAGCCGGAGCGTGTCGTGTTCACCATGAATGCGACGCACGCACTCAACATTGCGATCCACTCGCTCGTATCGCCCGGTGATCCGGTCGTGATCTCCGGCTACGAGCACAACTCCGTCACGCGTCCGCTCCATGCGCTGGGCGCGCAGGTGCGCGTGGCGGAAAGTCCGCTCTTCGACCCCGTGGCAGCGGTCAGCGCCTTCCGGCGCGCGCTGCCGGGTGCGAAGGCGGCCGTGTGCACGATGGTGTCGAATGTGTTCGGCTATCTGCTGCCGGTGCGGGAGATCGCGGAACTTTGCGCCGCCGCGGGCGTCCCACTGATCGTGGATGCCTCGCAGGCGGCCGGCTGTGTGGCGTTTGACGCGGCGGCGCTCGGCGCGGCGTTTGTGGCCATGCCGGGGCATAAGGGACTGCTTGGCCCGCAGGGCACGGGCATCCTGCTGTGCTTTGCGCAGCCGAAGCCCCTGCTGTGCGGCGGCACCGGCTCGCAGAGCGTGCTGCAGGATATGCCCGAGGAGCTGCCAGACCGGCTCGAGGCCGGAACGCACAATGTTCCAGGCATCGCGGGGCTGCTCGCCGGGATCCGCTATTTATCGGCGCAGGGCGTCGAGCATATCGAGCGGCGGGAGCGGTGGCTCGCGCAGCGCCTGACGGCGCAGCTGCGCGCGCAGCCCCGGCTGGAGGTGTTTGCGGCGCCGGACCCGGCGTGCCAGACGGCGGTGCTGTCCGTCCGCTGCCGGGATATGGACAGCGAACTGCTGGCGCAGAAGCTTGCGCGCTACGGCATCGCCGTGCGTGCGGGGCTGCACTGCGCGCCGGTCGCGCACCGCACGGCCGGAACGCTGGAGACTGGCACGGTGCGCCTGAGCCTGTCGCCCTTCAACACGGACGCGGAGATCGCGCGCACGGCGCGAGTGCTCCACGAGATCCTGCGCGCGGGATGACGCAGATTATGTATTGAAATCCGCCGGTTTGTAGGGTATAATATTATAATTCATAAGATTGGCGTTTTGCACCTGCAAAACGGAAACGAACAGCCGAGGAAATGCTTATGGCACAACTTGCAGCCTTCTGGGCAAAGCTGACGATGCTGGTGTCCACGATCCGGTTTTCGGATATCGTGGATATCCTGATTGTCGCTTATCTGATTTACAATGTCATCATGCTCATCCGCAAGACGAATTCCTATCGCCTTGCACAGGGCGTTCTGCTGATCCTGATCGCGCTGTGGCTGTCGGGTGTGCTGAAGCTGACGATGTTCAACCGCATCCTGCAAAAGACGGTCGAGCTTGGCCTGATCGCGCTCGTCATCATCTTTCAGCCGGAGCTGCGCCGCCTGCTCGAGCGCATGGGCAGCAAGGCGCTCCCGCGCTTTGGCGCAAAGCCGCTTGAGACGCTGGGCATGGACAATGTCATTTCGCAGACCATTGCCGCCTGCACGCAGCTGTCGGCGACCAAGACCGGCGCGCTCATCGTTTTTGAGCGCAGCGTGACGCTCGATGAGCAGATGCGCAGCGGCACCATCATCAATTCGGACGTGACGGCGGAGCTGCTCAAGAATATTTTCTATCCCAAGGCGCCGCTGCATGACGGCGCGGTCGTGATCCGGGATGGCCGCATCGCGGCGGCCGGCTGTGTCCTGCCGCTGACGAGCAACACGAACCTCAGCCCGGATCTCGGCACGCGCCACCGCGCGGGCATCGGCATGAGCGAGCACTCGGACGCCGTGATCGTGATCGTATCCGAGGAGACCGGCGGTATTTCCATCGCCGTGGACGGTATGCTCAAGCGCCGCCTGTCCCCGGACACGTTTGAGGCGATCCTCCGCAGCGAACTGGTGCCGGCGGAAGAGCAGCAGCGCAGACGCTGGGACATCATTGTCGATTTCGTAAAGAAACTCAATCCGCTTCGTCGGGAGAAACAACATGACAAAAAAGACGACGATCAACAAAATAGTCAGCAGTAAGGCTTTCTGGATCATCATTTCGCTGCTGGCCTCGTTCCTGCTGTGGACGTATATCATGTCCACGGAGGAGACGACGATCGAGAGGACGTTTTCCAATGTCAAGGTCGTGTATCAGGGCGCAGATGATCTGCGCGCTACGCGCGGCCTGATCGTCACGGGCGCCGACGCGGACACGGTTTCCGTGCACCTGAAAGGCACGCGGCGCGTGCTCGGCAACCTCAGCTCGGCGGACCTGTCGGCGGTCATCGACGTGTCCGGCATCTCGCAGGCGCGCGAAATGCAGGTGAGCTATTCGCTGCAGTATCCGACCAATGTCGATAAGAGCAGCATCACCGTCTTGAGCAAGTCGCCGGAGACGATCAGCTTCTCCGTCGTGCAGGAGGCCAACAAGACGCTCGAAGTGAAGGGTGTGTTCACCGGCAGCGTCAAGGATGGCTACACGGCCGAACCGATCCAGGTAGATCCGTCGTCCATCACGCTCTACGGCCCGCAGGAGGAGCTCGACGCGGTGGACAGCATCTGCGTCTATGTCACGCGCACGGATCTGGACAAGTCCATTGCGCCGACCAACTGCCCATATGTCCTGCTGGACAAGGACGGCAACAAGCTCACCCCCAAAGAGATCACCGGCAATTATGACACGGTCAGCGTGTCCATGCCGGTGCTGATGAACAAGGACCTGCCGCTGACGGTCTCACTGGTCGGCGGCGCCGGGGCGACGGAGGACAACTGTGTCGTTGAGATCGAGCCGAAGAGCATCCAGGTCGCGGGCGATACGACGGTGCTGCAGACGCTCAACCAGCTCGTTGTGGCGACTGTCGATCTGTCGAGCTTTGCCACATCTTACGAGACGACGGTCACGATCCCGCTTGACAACAATCTGCGCAATCTCAGCGGCGTCACGGAGGCAACGGTCCGCATCTCCGTCCGCGGACTGGAAACCGAGAAGATCACGGCGACGAATATCACAACGACCGGCACGAACCGGCACGTGGAGATCGCAACGACATCTCTGGTCGTGACCGTGCGCGCGCCGGCGGAGACGATCTCGCAGATCACGGCGGACAACATACGTGTTGTCGCCGATCTGACAAATTACAAGGCCACGAGCGGTACGGTCGCCGTGCCGGCCAAGGTCTATGTGGACGGCTTCTCCGACGCCGGTGCGATCGGGGAATACGTTGTGAATGTGCATTTTACGGGAGGATGATACCATGACGCAGGATGCAGTGGTAACAAAGCTGGTCAGCCGCCATGTGGCGGAGGTGGAAGTGGAGCGCGGCACGGCGTGCGGCGGCACATGCGAGTCGTGCGAGGCGTGCGTGTTCCAGAACCGCATCCGTGCAGAGGCGGTCAATAAGGTCTCGGCGCTGCCGGGGCAGAAGGTCGTCATTGAGAGCAAGACGTCGGACGTGCTCGGCGCGGCGGCGCTGCTGTATCTGGTGCCGTTTGTGCTACTGTTTCTAGGCTATGCCATCGGCAATGCGCTCGGCTGGGCCGAGGGCGGCTGCGTTTTGATCGGCTTTGGCTTCTTTGCGCTCGGCGTTGCGTCCAATGTTATCTACCAGCGTAAGAAGAAAGCCAGCCCCATTACTTTTGAGATCATTCAGATCCGGGAATCCTAAGATAAGAAGGGTAAGCCAATGATAAGAAGTATGACCGGCTACGGCGGCGCAAAGGGCGTCGTTGAGGGCCTGAACGTCACGGTGGAGCTCAAGAGCGTCAATAACCGCTATCTGGACATTGCCGTGCGCATGCCGCGCAATTTCCTCTTCGCGGAGGACGCGGTCAAATCCACCATCCAGCAGCACGTCAGCCGCGGCAAGCTGGATGTGTTCGTCACGATCGATTCCTCGCAGGCGGCTGATACCGTCCTGCGTGTGAACGAGCCGCTGCTGCGCGCCTATATCGACACGCTCAATACGCTCGCCGTGCGCTACGACCTGAAAAATGACATGTCGCTCATGTCGCTCATGCGCTTTCCGGACATCCTGTCCGTGGAGAAGGCGGAGGCGGATCAGGATAAGATCCGCGCCGGTCTGGTCGCGCTGACGCAGCAGGCGCTCGCTGACTATGACCAGATGCGCGAGCGCGAGGGCGCGAAGCTCCGTGCCGACGTGGAGGAAAAGCTCGCGCGTATCGAGTCGCTGGTGACAAACGTGGAGGCGGCTGCCCCCGAGACGGCTGCGGCCTACGAGGCGCGTCTGCGCCAGAAGCTCGAGGCGGTGCTCGCCGCGGCCGATATTGACGAGTCGCGCATCATTGCCGAGGCTGCGATCTATGCCGACCACGTTGCCGTCGATGAGGAGACGGTGCGCCTGCGCAGCCACATCGCGCAGCTGCGCCAGATGCTGGAGTCCGGCTCTCCGGTCGGGCGCAAGGCGGACTTCCTCATTCAGGAGTTCAACCGCGAGGCGAACACCATCGGCTCCAAGTGCCAGAACGCGGACATCGCAAAGGTGGTCGTCGACCTCAAGTCCGAGATTGAGAAGATCCGCGAGCAGATCCAGAACATCGAGTAAGGAGCAGTGGACTTGAAACTCATCAACATCGGATACGGAAACTATGTCTCCGCGGAGCGGCTGCTGGCTGTCGTCAGTCCGGATTCCGCCCCCATCAAGCGCATCGTGCAGGACAGCCGCGAGATCGGTATGCTCATCGATGCGACCTATGGCCGAAAGACACAGGCTGTCCTCATCATGGATACCGGCCACGCGGTGCTTTCGGCACTGCCGTCGGATGCGGTACAGGGCCGTGTCCAGGCCTCAGATCAGGAAACCGGAGGAGATGCAACATGAACCGCCAGACAGGAAAACTGATTTTGATCTCCGGGCCGTCCGGCACCGGAAAGAGCACGGTCATCGCCCGGCTGATGCGCCTGCGGGATGACGTGTGCTTCTCCGTTTCGGCCACGACGCGCGCTCCGCGTCCCGGCGAGGTGGACGGCAAGGACTATTTTTTCGTCACGCGCACGGCGTTTGATGCCATGGTCGCGGGGGACGAGCTGCTGGAGCATGCCGAATACGTTGGCAACTGCTATGGCACACCGAAGAGCTATGTTGAGCGGCGCTGCGCCGAGGGCATGCATGTCCTGCTGGACATTGACGTGCAGGGCGTGCACCAGATCTCCGAGAACCGGCCGGACGCGATCCGCGTATTCATGATGCCGCCGTCTCTTGCGGAGCTGGAGCGCCGGCTGCGCGGCCGGCACACGGACGACGAGCAGAAGATCTGCGAGCGTCTGGCGCAGGCACGCCGCGAGTGCGCGCTGGCGTATACATATGATTACATCGTCATCAATGACGATCCCGACGTTGCGGCCAAGGAGCTCGACGCCATCATCACGGCAGAGTGCTGCCGCTATCCCGATCGGAAAAACTATTTTACAGAGGTGCTTGAAAAATGATGCTTTATCCTCCCATGAGCGAGCTGGCCGCCAAGGCCGGCAGCCGTTATCTGCTGGTGAATCTGGTCGCGCGCCGCGCGCGCAACATCGCCGCCGCTGCGCAGGCCGCGGGCGAGCCGCTGGATACCAAACCGGTTTCCATGGCGATCGACGAGGTGTATGACGGCCGCCTTCAGGTCGTGCACAAGGAATAATCGCTTTCAGGCGGGCAGTACCCGCCTGATTTTTTCGGAGAGGGGGGCGCGCAGATGCTGCAGATCCCGGTCGCAAAGGTCGCCGTTTTGGCTGCAACGTTTGCGTTCGACCGACCGTATACGTATAAGATCCCGCAGCCGCTGACGGATACGCTTCGCCCCGGCTGTCGCGTCATGGTGCCGTTTTCGCGCGGAAACCGCCCGTGTGAGGGTATGGTGCTTGCGCTGGACAAGGCGGAGGATGACCCAAAGCTCAAGCCCATCACGCGCCAGCTCGACCCCGAGCCCATCCTCTCACCGGAACTGATCCGTCTGGCCGTCTGGATGCATGACCGCTTTTTCTGCACGATCTACGACGCGCTGCACGCGATCCTGCCGGCCGGCGTCTGGTATCGGGTCAGCACGGTCTACTGCGCGGCGCCGGAGCTGGATGCGGCCGCGGCGCTGGTCCAGTGCGGGAGATCCAAGCAGCGGCGGCTTGCACTCGAGACCGTGCTGGAGCACGGCGGCCGCTGTCCGCTCGACGAGCTGCAGGCGGCGTTTGGCGACAAAGACCCGGCGAGCGCGCTGCACTGGCTCGTGGAGCAGAAATTTCTGACCGTGGAGGGCACGCAAAAGCGCGTCGTGCGCGACAAGCAGCTGGAGTATGCCAGTCTCGCCGTCCCGCTGGAAGAGGCGCAGGAGGAGATCCGCCGCCGCAGGCGTGCGCCGCATCAGGTCGCCATTTTGGAGCTGCTGTGTACGATCGGCCGCGCGTCGGCCGGTGAAGTGTGCCAGTTTACCGGCGCGCCGAGAAGCTCCATGAAGGCGCTTGTGCAGCAGGGCGTCGTGCACATTGACACCGAGCCCTATTTTCGCCGTCCGGTGCATTACACCGGGCAGCCGCAGCCGATCCCGGTGTTGACGCCGGCGCAGGAGCAGGTGTTTGACGGCCTGAAGGCGCTGCTGCGCGCACCGGACGCGCAGGCGGCGCTGCTCTTCGGCGTGACCGGCAGCGGCAAGACGCTCGTCTACCTGCACCTGATCGCGCAGGCGCTCGCGGCGGGGCAGGGCGCGATCCTGCTCGTGCCGGAGATCTCGCTGACGCCGCAGATGATCGAGGCGTTTTCCGCCTATTTCGGTGACACGGTCGCCGTTTTGCACAGCGGCCTGCCGCTCTCGGAGCGCTACGACGAGTGGAAGCGCATCCGCGCGGGTCTCGCGCGCGTCGTTGTCGGCACGCGCAGCGCGGTTTTCGCACCCGTGCAGGATCTCGGCCTGCTCATCATCGACGAGGAGCAGGAGGACACCTATAAGTCCGAGAGTACGCCGCGCTATCACGCGCGCGACGTGGCCAAGTTCCGCTGCGCCCAGCATCGTGCGCTGCTGCTGCTCGGCTCGGCAACGCCGGACGTTGTCAGCCGCTATTACGCCGAGACCGGGCGCTATCATTACTTCACGCTGCCGGATCGGTTCAATGCCCGTAAGCTGCCGGACGTCATCATCGCCGATATGAAGCAGGAACTGCGCAACGGCAACTCCGGCTCCATCAGCTCCGTGCTCTATGGCGAGCTGGAGGAGAATCTCCGCCGCGGCGAGCAGAGCATTTTGTTTCTCAACCGGCGCGGCGCGAGTAAGATTGTCACCTGCGCCGAGTGCGGCGCGACCTATTCGTGCCCGAACTGCAGCGTCAGCCTGACGTATCATCAGGGCAACCAGATGCTCATCTGCCACCACTGCGGCTACCGCCGGCGGGTCGATCCGCAGTGCCCGGTCTGCGGCGGCGAGCTGCGCTTTCTCGGCGACGGGACGGAGCGCATCGAGGCGGATCTCCACGCGCTGTTCCCCGGCGTGGAGACGCTGCGCATGGATGCCGACGCCATCGCCATGGCCGGCACGCACGAAGCGCTGCTGCAGCGCTTTGCGCGCGAGCGCATCCCCATCATGATCGGCACGCAGATGATCACGAAGGGGCTGAATTTTGAAAACGTCACGCTCGTTGGTGTGCTCAACGCCGACCAGAGCCTGTACGTCGGCGATTACCGCGCCAATGAGCGCACGTTTTCGCTCATCACGCAGGTCATCGGCCGCAGCGGCCGCGGTGATGCGCCCGGCCGGGCCGTCATCCAGACATTCACGCCCGCGAACGAGACCATCCGGCAGGCGGCGCGGCAGGATTACGATGCGTTTTACCGCTCGGAGATCCGGCTGCGCAAGCTCAACGGCACGCCGCCGTTCAGCGAGGTGCTGGCCGTCACGGTCTCCGGCGCGCAGGAGAATGCGGTCGTGCGCTGCTGCGCCTATATCCGCGATTACTTTCGCCAGACGATCGGCGAACGCGCGGAGGTGCTCGGCCCGGCGCCACTGCCGGTCGTGCGCATGAACAACCGCTACCGCTACCGCGTCACGCTTTACTGCAATCAGAGCAAGGCGGTGCGCCGCGCGGCGGCGAACATCGTCATGTACTGCAACACAGAAAAATCATTCCGCGATGTCACCGTTTTTGCCGATGACAATCCGCTGGATTAGAGGAGAGATACGATATGGCTACAAGAATGATTCTCAAAAACGGCGACCCGCAGCTGCGCAAGCACTGCCACGAGGTCAAGGATTTTAATCCCCGGCTGCACATGCTGCTCGACGATATGCGCCAGACGCTGGCCGAGTCCAACGGCGTCGGTCTCGCCGCGCCGCAAGTCGGCGTGCTGCGCCGCGCCGTCATCGTGCTCGAGACGAACGTCCCGGACGGGGAAGAGGAGTATATGATCGAGCTCATCAACCCCACCATCGTGGAGACGGCCGGGGAGCAGACCGGAGCCGAGGGCTGCCTGAGCATTCCGAACGAGTTCGGCATCGTCCAGCGCCCGGACTATGTGAAGGTCCGCGCGCAGGATCGCCACGGCGAATGGTTCGAGGTCGAGGGTCGCGGCCTGACGGCGCGCGCCTTCTGCCACGAGATCGACCATCTCGATGGCGTCTTGTTCATCGACAAGGCGATCCGGATGCTCTCTCCCGAGGAGCTTGAGCAGCAGGCGAAGGGGTGAGGCGCATGCGCATCGTGTTTATGGGCACGCCGGATTTTGCGGCCGTGTCCCTGCAGCGCCTGCTCGATGAGCGGTTTGACGTGGTCGGTGTGTTCACGCAGCCGGACAAGCCGAAAAACCGCGGCATGAAGCTCCAGCCGAGCCCGGTCAAGGAGATCGCGCTCGCGGCGGGGCTGCCGGTGTTCCAGCCGGCAAAGATGCGCGACGGCACGGCGCTGGCTGATCTCCAGAGCCTGCGGCCGGACATTCTCGTTGTTGTGGCCTATGGCCGCATTTTGCCGGATGACCTGCTCGCGGTTGCGCCCTACGGGGCGGTGAACGTCCACGGCTCGCTGCTGCCGAAGTACCGCGGCGCTGCGCCGATCCAGTGGGCGGTGCTCAACGGCGATGCCGTGACCGGCGTTTCGACCATGTACCTCGACCGCGAAATGGATACCGGCGACGTGATCTATACCGCTCAGACGCCGGTCGGTGAATTCGAGACGGCGGGAGAGCTCTTCGACCGCCTTGCCGTCATGGGAGCGGATCTGCTTGTGCGCACGCTGCGCGATATCGCCGCGGGCACCGCGCCGCGCACGCCGCAGGATCACAGCCAGGCGACGTATACCCGTCCGCTCACGCGCGACGATTCGCCCATCGACTGGGATCAGAACCCGCGCGCGATCATCAAGCACATCTGCGGTCTCGAGCCGTGGCCCGTCGCAACAGCGGAGCTCGGCGGGCAGACGTTCAAGATCCATGCGGCGGATTACTCCGAGCGCACGACGCACAAAGCGCCCGGAACGATCGTGGCCGCCGGGAAAGACGGCGTCACGGTCGCCTGCGCCGGTGGGCAGACGGTGCGCATCACGCAGCTGCAGGCGCCGGGGAAAAAGCGCATGTCGGCGGCCGACTACCTGCTCGGGCACACGCTGCCCGTTGAGGGCTGACCATGGCCATGACTGCCCGGGAAGCCGCCTGGACTGCGCTGCAGCGCTGGCGCAAAAACGGCGCGTGGTCGGACGCTGCGCTCCATGCCGTCCTGCAAAATGCACAGCTGGAGCCGCGCGATGCCGCGCTTGCGGCGCGCATCTGCTACGGCACGCTGCAAAATCTGACCCTGTTGGATCATTATCTTTCCGTCTACTGCACAACGCCGCTGCAAAAGCTCGAGCCGAAGGTGCTCGACCTGCTGCGGCTGTCGGCTTATCAGATCGTGCTGCTGGATAAAGTCCCGCCGCGCGCCGCCGTGAACGAGGCGGTCGCGCTCTGCCGCAAGGGCGGCTGTGCGCGTGCATCCGGTCTTGTCAACGCGGTGCTGCGCCGTGTGGCGGAGCACCGGGACGCGCTGCCGGAGATTCCGGGCGCGGGCACGGCGGACTATCTTGCCATGCGCTACAGCCACCCGCGCTGGCTGGCACAGCGGTATATCGACGCGCATGGTTATGCGTTTGCCGAGCGGGCGCTGGCGGCGAACAACGCCGACGCTCCGGCCTGTCTGCAGGTGAACACCCTGAAAACGACGGCGGATGCTCTCATGGCGTCCCTGCGTGCGGACGGCATCGAGGCAGAGCCGCACCCGTGGCTTCCGGACGCGCTGCTGTGCCATGGCGGCAATCTGGCGGCCGCGCGCGCCTTTGCTGACGGCTGGTTTTATGTGCAGGACGCGGCCGCGCACTGCGCGGCGCTCGTTTCCGGCGTGCAGCCGGGTATGCGCGTGCTCGATGCCTGCGCCGCACCCGGCGGCAAAAGCTTCGCCGCCGCAGTGCAGATGCACGATCAGGGATGTATGATTTCCTGCGATATTCACGAAAATAAATGGAAGCGCATCCGCGCCGGGGCTGAGCGGCTGGGCCTGACGTGCATTTCAACGCGCACGATGGATGCCCGCCGTCCGGATGTGGATCTGCTCGGCGCGATGGACGTGGTGCTGGCCGATGTGCCGTGCTCCGGTCTGGGCGTCATCCGCAAGAAGCCGGAGATCCGCTTCAAAGATCCGGCGGAGCTTGCGCGTCTGCCGGCCATCCAGCGCGACATTCTCACCGGTCTTGCGCCGTGCGTGAAGCCCGGCGGCGTGCTGGTATATTCCACGTGCACGGTGCTCGCGCGGGAGAACGAAGATGTTGTGCGCGACTTTCTGTGCAGCCATGCGGAGTTTTCTGCCGAGGCATTTTCGCTGCCGCTGCCGGGGGCGGACACGGCGGACGGTATGTTCACCTTCTGGCCGCAGGAACACGGCACGGACGGATTTTTTGTTTATAAGCTGAGGAGACACGAATGAGAGACATCAAAGCCATGCTCCCCGAGGAGATCGCGGCGGCCCTCGCCGAAATGGGGCAGCCGAAATACCGCGCCAAGCAGATTTTTCAGTGGCTCGCGCGCGGTGTGACGTCGTTTGATGAGATGACGAACCTGTCCAAGGACCTGCGCGCCGCGCTCGCCGAGCGCTTTTTCATCTCCAAGCTCGAGATGCTGCGCAAGCAGGTGTCAGCCATCGACGGGACGATTAAATATCTCTGGCAGCTCGGCGACGGCAACGCCGTTGAGACCGTCGTCATGCACTACAAGCACGGCAATACGGTCTGCATCTCCTCGCAGGTCGGCTGCCGGCAGGGGTGCGCGTTCTGCGCGTCGACGATCGGCGGCCTGATCCGCAATCTTGAGCCGTCGGAAATGCTCGACGAGGTGCTCTATTCCGAGCGGGAGTCCGGCAGCAAGATCTCGAACATCGTCCTCATGGGCATCGGCGAGCCGCTCGATAACTTTGACAATGTTATGCGCTTTCTTGCGCTGGTCAACCACCCGGACGGGGAAAACATCGGCATGCGCCACATTTCGCTGTCCACGTGCGGCCTCATCGAGCGCTTTGACGATCTGGCGGCGCGCGACCTGCAGCTGACGCTGTCGGTCTCCCTGCATGCGCCGGACGATGCCACCCGCTCGAAGATCATGTCGGCCAACCACGGCCGCGGCGTGGCGGCGCTCATTGACGCCTGCGCCCGGTATTATGAAGCGACCGGCCGGCGCATTTCCTTTGAATACGCCATGATCGACGGCGTGAACGACACGCCGGAGCACGCCAGGCTGCTGGCCAAGCACGCGCGGCGTGTCTGCGCGCACGTGAACCTCATCCCGCTCAACCACGTGGAAGAGCGCGCGTTCCGGCCGTCCACGCCGGAGCATCTCAAGGCGTTCATCCGCATTCTGGAGCATGCGGGCGTGAATGTGACCGTGCGCCGCAAGCTCGGCAGCGATGTGGATGCGTCCTGCGGCCAGCTGCGCAAAAAGGTCGCCGATCACCGCGCCTGAAGGGAGAGAGCCCATGAACTGCTTTGCACAGTCGGACAGGGGGACCGTCCGCAAGGAGAATCAGGATCGCGCCGCCTGCGCGCACATCCGGCGCAAGGGCTGCACCGTCGCCGTCGTCTGCGACGGGATGGGCGGCGCTGCCGGGGGGAAGCTCGCAAGCGATTTGGCAGCGTCCACGTTTCTGGCGGATTTTCGCCGCGAAATGATGGCGGGCAGCGCGGTCGAACCCGCCATGCGCCACGCCTGCGACGCGGCCAACCGCGCGGTCTATGACCGTGCGTGCGCGGAGCCTGACCTGCGCGGCATGGGCACGACGATCGTCGCCGCCTGCGTGCGCCGCGGAAGGCTTACGGTGCTGCACGTTGGCGACAGCCGCGCATATCTGGTCGGGCTGCGCCGAATGCAGCAGCTGACGACGGATCACTCGCTCGTGCAGGAGCTGGTCGCAAGCGGTCAGGTGCTGCCGGAGCAGGCATACCGTCACCCGCGGCGGAACGTGATCACGCGCGCCGTCGGCGTCGGCCCGCAGGTCGAGCCGGACTGCCGCACGCTGCCGTTTCCGCTGGGTGCGCGGCTGCTGCTGTGCACGGATGGGCTGTCCAACACGCTGTCGGAGGGCCAGATGCATGATTTTTGCCGCGGCTCGCGGGATGCAAAGCAGATCTGCGGCCGCCTGATCGCGGCGGCGCTGGCACGCGGTGCGCGCGACAATGTGACCGCGCTCGTTCTTTTCCGCTGAAGCGCAACAGGGGGATCACTATGGAACAATCAATGAATCGCTATATCGGTCAGATGCTCGACGACCGCTACGAGATCCTGGAGATCATCGGCAGCGGCGGCATGTCGGTCGTCTACAAGGCCATGTGCCACAAGCTGCACCGCTATGTTGCCGTCAAGATCCTGCGCGATGAGATGGCGGCGGATGCCGAGCTGAAAAACCGCTTTCAGGCGGAGGCGCACGCGGTCGCCATGCTCTCGCAGCCGAATATCGTCTCGGTCTACGATGTCGGCCACAGCGGCGAGACGGAGTATATTGTCATGGAGCTCATCGAGGGCGAGACGCTCAAACAGCGCATGGCGGAGCACGGTGTATTCAGCGCCACGGAGGCGCTGCACTACGCCACGCAGATCTGCAAGGCGCTGCAGCACGCGCACGCCCACGGCATCGTCCACCGGGACATCAAGCCGCAGAACATCATGATCACGAACGATGACATGGTCAAGGTCGCTGACTTCGGCATCGCCGCGCTCGAGAACATTCACGAGGAGCGCAGCGGGCAGGCCATCGGCTCCGTGCACTATATCGCGCCCGAGCAGGCCAAGGGTCTCAATGCCGACGCGCGCAGCGACCTGTATTCCCTCGGCGTCGTGCTCTATGAGATGCTCACGGGCCACCTGCCGTATGACGCGGACACCCCGGAGGAGATCGCGCTCATGCACATCGCCGGCAGCGCCAAGTCGCCGCGGGAGTGGAACAGCGACATCCCCGAGGAGCTTGAGCGTATCACGCTCCGTGCCATGGAGCCGGATCTGCGCAAGCGCTATCAGTCGGCGGGGGAGATGCTCAAAGCGCTCAATGCCTGCAAAAAGCACCTCAATCAGCAGCGTCCGCTTGTCGAGCGGCGGCGGGAGAGCGCGGAGAAAAAGGACTCCTTTTTCGGTGTGGGTCAGGATCTGACGGAGGAAGCATACCAGCGCCGGCGCAAGCGGGCCAAGCGCGTGAGTTATTTCACGGGCATTTTCTCGGTCGGCGTCTTTGCCATTTTGCTGTTTGTGTTTCTGTGGAATTTCTGGCTTGAGGATCTGTTCCGCACGGCGGAGCGCGTGGATGTGCCGGACTTTACCGGCAAGTCCTACGAGGCGGTCGTCAACGACAAGCAGTATGCCGATTACCACTTCACGGTCGTATACACGGTCGATCCCGACGTGCCGGACGGCATCATCATCGAGCAGGATCCGGCGGCGGGCAAGAGCCGCATGCGCGTCTCGGACGGCATCAACGTGCAGCTCACTGTCAGCACCGGCGTCGTCATGACCGATGTGCCGTATGTCATCAACGAGGACTATGAGAAGGCGACGGCCGCGCTGGAAAAAGCTGGATTTACGGTCACGACGGAGTTTCAGGCCTCCAAGGACGTGACGGCAAAGTATGTCATCAGCTGCGAGCCTGCGCCCGGCGAAAAGGCGGCCGCAGGGTCGAGCGTGAAGCTGATCGTCAGTGGCGGCCCCGAGCTGCGCCCGGTCACGGTGCCCGACCTGTCGGAGCTGACGGAGTCGGCTGCCATCGCGCGCATCGAGAGCAGCGGCCTGTGCTATGGCGGCACGTACAAAGAGACCAACGACGCCAAGCAGGGCACAGTCTTTAAGCAGAGCGCGCCGGCCAACACACAGCTCACGGAGTACAGCAAGGTCTATATCTGGGTCTCCGACGGGCCGGCAAAACCGTAAAGAGATAAAGGAGCAACAACGCTTATGGTGCAGGGTGTCATCATCAAGGCGCTCAGCGGCTTTTACTATGTGGCCGCCGGCGATCAGGTCGTGGAGTGCAAGGCCCGCGGCCGCTTCCGGTACGACGGGTGCAGTCCGCTGGTCGGCGACCGTGTGGAGGTCAGCTTCGATGCGCACGGCAAGGGCCGTATCGACACCGTCCTGCCGCGGCGCAATGCGTTCATCCGCCCGGCGGTGGCGAATATTGACCAGCTCATCATGATCGCGGCGAACGTCAACCCTGTCACCGATCCGTTTCTGATCGACCGCGTGGTCGCCATCGCGGAAAATGCCGACTGCGAGCCGGTCGTCTGCCTCAATAAGTGCGACCTTGACCCGGCGGATCATCTCTATGCTATTTACCGCTCCATCGGCTTTCGCGTCCTGCGCACGAGCGCGGCGACGGGGCTCGGCGTCGACGAGCTGCGCGATGCACTGCGCGGGAAGACCAGTGCCTTCACCGGCAACTCCGGCGTTGGAAAATCGAGCCTGCTCAATGCGCTCGATGCGTCGTTCGGCATTGCGACCGGGGCCGTCAGCGAGCGGCTTGGCCGCGGCAAGCACACAACGCGCCATGTCGAGCTCTATGCGCTTGGAGCGGATACGTTCGTCGCCGATACGCCGGGCTTTGCCTCGTTTGAGGTGGACATGGTTGACCCCATCTCGTGCGAAAATCTGCAATATGCGTTCCGGGAGTTTCGACCGTATATCGGCCAGTGCCGCTTTCGTGACTGCGCGCACCTGAAAGAGCCCGGCTGCGCCGTCCTCGCCGCCGTGGCGGCAGGCAAGATCGCGCCGGAGCGCCACGAGAGCTATGCGCGCCTGTACGCGCTCTCGGCCCAGGTCAATGACTGGGAAAAGAAGAAGTGACGCACCAAAGCGCCGCCCTCCGCATACACTGTAGGGAGAACCTGCAAGCGGAGGGCGGTGCTTTATGTTTCGACGGCGGGGGATTTGCTTCTGGATCGGCATCGCGTGCGTGGTCGCCGGTGTGTTCATCATTCTGGCGCTGGTGCTGCCGGCCGGCTTCTGGTGGTTTGTGCTCGGCGGTGCGCTCATTGCGGCGGGCATTTGGCTGCTGCGCTGTTGACGGCGGCATAACCGGCGCGCGCCCGGCATAAGGATGTACAAAAACGACAAGGAGCACATCTTTATGGAACTACAACTGGGCAAGCAGAAACGCATGATGTACGCGCGGGTGTTTGACCGCACGGAGGAAGAGACCTGCAGCGTGGACGCCGTTGTGCCCGATGCGCTGGGGGATATTGGCGCGATCGTGGTCACGGAGGGCACGTTCTGCCTCTGGAATCTGGACTTTTCGGACAAGAGCGCGCAGATCGAGGGCAGCATCGCGGCCGATGTGGTCTACGCGGAGGAGGGCGGCGCTCTGCGCAGCTTCCCGGTGGAGCTGCCGGTGAAGGTGCGCATCAGCAGCGAGACGCTCTCACCGGACGTGCGGCCGTGGCTGCGCTGTACGCTCACCGCGCTGGACGCGCGCGCCGTCAATTCGCGCAAGGTGCGTGTCACGGCGCGGCTGAGCCTGTGCCTGCATGCTTATCGGGAGACGGAGCTCGCGCTCACGGACCGGATCGAGGGCGACGGCGGCGCAGTGTTCACGCGCACGGAAACGCTCCGCGTGCAGATTCCGGTGTCCGTGGAGGAAAAGACGTTCACCGTCTCGGAGACGCACCGCTTCCTGTCCGGCCAGCCCGAGGCCGACCGCCTGCTCTGCCACACGGAGACCGTGCTGCTCGACGATGTCAGCGCGGCCGGCAGCCGCGTCATTTTGCAGGGGCGCGTGTGCGCGGCAGTCACCTATCTCCCGCAGGGGCAGATGTGCCCGGCGGTCGAGACCTTTGAGACGGCGTTTTCCCAGATGCTCGACTGCCCGGCGGACACATCGCCGTGCCTGCTGCACACGACCGTCAACCTCACGGCGGCCTACCTGAATGCGAGCGCCGCGGCCGACGGCGCGGCACTGGAGGCGGAGTACCATCTTGTCGCGCAGACGGTGTGCCTTGTGGATGCGGAGGCTGACTGCGTGACGGACGCCTACTGCAACACGGCGGAGCTCACGCTCGAGCGCGAGACGGTGGCGGCCGGTACGGTGCAGCCGGGCGAGTCGCTGCGCCTGTCGGCGGAGGGCACGCTCGCGTGCGAGGCCGCCTCGCTGACGGTCGTGTCCCGGCGGGCCGTTGTCTGCGGCATGACGGAGGACGGCTGCGACGTGCTCGTCCGGCTGCTCGCGGCGGACACGGAGCAGCACGTATCCTGCATGGAAAAGCGTCTGCACCTGCCGCTCGAGGCGGCAGACGGCGCGCGGCTGGAGCTGCTGAGCGTGCAGCCGGAAGAGCCGGTGGTGACGGTCATGGCGGATGGGTTTCAGATCCGTGTGACGGTGACGGTGCGGACGGCCGCACTGCAGGAGTCCGACCTCCGGCAGGTCACCGGGGCGACGGCGCAGGAGCGCGCCTGCCCGTATGCCTCTGTACCGTCGCTGACGATCGTGCGCTGGGGCGGGGAAGACCTGTGGACGCTTGCCAAGCGCTATTGCTCGAGCGAGCGGCTCATCCGCGAAACGAACGGCCTCACGGACGATGCCGCCATGGCTGAGGCGCCGCAATATCTCCTTATTCCCAAAACGCAGGCATAGTTTTCGCGCAAATATGCGGATTTTTCTTGCCACGCGGCCCGGAGTGTGCTAAAATATTCAAAGCATTTTAGCAAGAGGAGTTGTGACTATGTCCGGACATTCCAAGTGGCATAATATACAGAAAACCAAAGGCGCGCAGGACGCCAAGCGCGCGCAGGCGTTCACGAAGATCGCCCGCGAGATGATCGTGGCCGTCAAAGAGGGCGGCAGCGGCGACCCCAATAACAATTCCCGCCTCGCAGCTGTCATCGCCAAGGCGAAAGCCGCCAACATGCCGAATGACAACATCAAGCGCACGATCGACAAGGCGCTCGGCTCCGGCAACACGGATAACTACGAGTCCATCACTTACGAAGGCTACGGTCCGTCCGGTGTCGCCATCATCGTCGAGACGATGACTGACAACCGCAACCGTACCGCCTCCGAGGTGCGCCACTACTTTGATAAGTACGGCGGAAATATGGGGGCGACCGGCTGCGTGTCGTGGTCGTTTGATAAGAAGGGCGTCATCGTCATCAATGACGAGGATCAGGAGCTCGACGAAGACAAGGTCATGGAGGACGCGCTCGAAGCCGGCGCGGCCGACTTTGCGCCCGACGAGGGTGTTTACACGGTCTATACTGATCCCGACGATGTGGCATCGGTGGCCGAGGCGCTCACGAACGACGGCTATGAGCTGCTGAGCGCGCAGGTGGAGATGGTGCCGCAGAACACCATCAAGCTCACCGATGAGGGCGACATTAAGAATCTCCAGAAGATGCTCGACATGTTCGAGGACAACGAAGATGTCCAGAACGTCTGGCACAACTGGGAAGAGTAAACTGCCTGTGAAACGCATGCGTTTCCGGACACAAAACAGCATATTTGACGGATAACATGGCGCTTTGCAGCTTCAAACGTCGTTTTCCGCGTGAAAACACGGCGTCAGCTGCGACATACATGGCCACCTCTGTTGTGACATACATGAGGAGGACATGGGTATGAAGACGCAAAGTGCTGTCGATGAGTATCTGGTTGAGATTGAGGTTCGCAAGTATACCCCGAAGACGATTCGGAGTTACCGGTGCAACCTCAATCTCTTTTTGCGTTTTTGCGCAGAGAAATTGCACGTCGAGACTGTCGAGGCGCTCACGCCCGCAGTTGTGCGGCAGTTTTCACGCTGCATGAGCGAGGCAGGGCGCAAGGGCACCTATATCAACGGCGTACTCAAATCGATCAAATCGTTCATTCAGTATTGTTATGAGGAAGGATACGGCGGCTTTGATACGCGCAAGACGTTCAAGTGGTGCAAGGAGGAGAAGCCGGTCATCACGGCCTTTTCTCCGGAGCAGGTGCGGAGCATGCTGCAAAGCTGCCGTGGGCATGATTATCTCTCGCTGCGTGACTATGCGATTCTGACATTGCTCTTTGAGACCGGAATTCGCTGCTGGGAGCTGTGCTGCATCCGTGAGGAAGACATTCACAACGATTTTATCATCATCAACGGCAAGAACCATAAGCAGCGCGTGGTGCCGATTACGCCTGTCCTGAAAAAAGCGATGCTCAGATACGAGAGCGGTAAAGAGAAGTACTTTATGCTTCGTCCGCATGACGCATTTTATTTTCTGTCGTTCCATGGCAGGCAGTTGACGGACGGTGCTGTAGAGTATGTTCTTCGCAAGCGCGGAGAGGGGATAGAGGGCGTTCGCGTGTCTCCGCATACATGCCGGCATTTTTTCGCGCAGCAGCAGGTGAAAATGGGCACGGATCTCTATACGATCAGTCGTTTGCTGGGGCATGAGAATATCGGGATCACGCAGACTTACCTGAACAGCCTGCGCGACCAAGAAGTGATTGAGATTTCCAAGCAGAAAAGCGTGCTGATGAATATGCGATAAACCGCGGCGCCTTCTTTTTGAAGAGAAGGCGCCGCGGTATTATATTTGTTGCGACTTGCTGTTATCACGTTGGCGATTTCTATTCGGACAATGCGCTTTGGCCTTGGATTGGGGATATCATCCGCGATTTGTAGCCCTGCCGGGTGTAGGTGGTGTATGGGAAAATGTTTCGTTCAGCCGCTCATTTATCTCTCAGACGAGCGTTACGAGCATACACCCTCCTACATAAAAGGAACCGTTTCTTGCGTTCAGCAGAAGAAGATCAAAAACGCGATTGTGCAAAATGAATATCTTTGCGATGCAAGCAACAGCTAAATATATTAGTGCTCCAGCTGATCTCTGGAGTGGTCAACACAATCAAAGGCACAGCCTAAAACTGAATATCAAAAAGAAAGAGAGCGTTCATTTCTTCTCCCTACGGGGAGTCGAGATGGACGCTCTTTTTTGCGTTTAAGGGGGTTTTACGATGATCGGAATCATTATTGGACTGGTAATCATGCTGGCCGATGCCTTCTTCATCTGGTGTTGCTGCCGCGTAGCTGGCATTGTTTTTACCGTACTGTCGGTTCAGCCGAGTGCATTCACTGCCATATGTTTCGGGCGTACAGTTGATACCTTCAAGCATGACAAACTGCCTCCGGATCATCTCTCCATTATCATCAAGGATAGGCTTGTTCGTGAATTCATCATGCTCGAATTTGAGGTAGGCCAGCGCATCGGAATAGCTGACATTCTTGATGGCTATGTGCTTAATGAGAGCCATATTCTTTCTCCAATTCTTCGTTGCAGCGGATCACCAACTTGTCGATCTCCTGAAGCGCATGATGAAGCTCTTTTGCCAGAGGATTTGTCATCAAGCCTCCCTTGTTGAAGTACTGTGCGATCTTATGCTTAGTTGCTAATCTGCGAAAGTATTCAGAGATACTAAGTCCAGCGTTATCAGCCTCGCTCTGAATTACACGATAGAGGTCTTCAGTAAGACGAATACCGACAAAATGCTCCTTTGCGGGTGGTGCTCCTTTCTTTGGCCGTGCCATGTTTTTCCTCCCTTCTGAATGGTGGAGACTATTCAGATGCTGTGAGACCGCAGGGCAAACCGTTGCAGAAACTGCGACTATTCATCGAGGGCTTGGGGAACCGAAATCCCCAACAAGTTGCCTGTGGACAAAAACCAGAATTGAGTTTTTGTTAAACAAGGCGAAGCTTGCTCTAAAAAAGTCTCCTCACTTATAAGTGGGACGGAATTCGGGCAACTCTAACATAAAGATTTGGAAAAGCTGTGAAAATTTCATGCAGAGAAGAAAAAAGTGAAAGCATCGCAACACTTTTCTCGACGAAAAGATAGTAATTTGAACGGATCTCTGCTATAATGCGAAATGGTGTTTTGTAACTTCGACTGAAAGACCATTATGAGGTGAAGACATGGCTATTTCCTATAAGAAACTGTTCAAGCTTCTCATCGACCGTGACCTGAAGAAAAAGGATCTGAAGGACATGACCGGCATCAGCTATGCCACGCTGCACAAGCTGGAGCGCGGTGAGAATATGATGACAGATGTGCTCAACAACATCTGTGCGAAACTGAATTGCGACATTGGGGATATAGCGGAATTTGTTCCGGATGAACCGAGTCCCGAAAATGGGACTGGTCATACGGTGGAATAATACTGTGGGAGCGTAGAAGCCTATGTATCAGAGAGCTGACAGATCGCAGAAGGAATCCAGTCCTTACTCTGCTGTTATTACGAGAGAACAGTTCCTCTTCTATGAGATGAGGACTACTGCAAAACTTGTGGCTGAAGGCCTGAACGATGAGCAGGTTGCAGACCGGATCACAAGCGATAACCTTTTTCAGTATCCGACGGAGAAATCTGTGCGGAGGATGGCGCTTACCTGCCTTCGCAGACTAAAGGCTTTGGACGATCCTAAGCTGGTCGCTGCAATCGCGTCTCAGCCCAGCGACGTTTCCAAACAGATCTGCCTTTATGCCATGATGAAGCAGTATCGCCTTGTTTGGGATTTCATGATTACGGTCGTTGGAGCGAAGTACGAAAACCGTGATATGTCCTTCAGCCGGATGGACTTCAATGTGTTTATGATGTGTCTTCAGGAGCAGGACGATTGGGTTGCTTCTTGGAGCGATAGTACTGTCACGAAGGTCAAGCAGGTGCTGGCAAGAATTCTTGTAGACAACGAATATTTGGACAGCACAGCAGCGGATCATCTGAACCCGGTTCTCATCTATCCTATTCTGGAAGATGCGATCCGTAGCAGCGGCGATACCAAGGCGCTGACTGCCTTTAACTGCTTGGCGTAAAGGAGATGAGCTGATATGAGCAATTTGAAAGAAAGGCTGGATCTCCTCCGCGAGGAAATTCAAAAAGACGATTTCCTTGATGGCAAGGGACTCAGCAATGAGGTTAACATCCGCCTCTTCTGTTACGATCCGGCAGAGGAAATGACGGTGACACACTTCCTTGACCAAATAAAAATAGACCAGTCTCTGAATTGCAGACTGATCGAATGTAACCTGTATAAAACCTTCCTTTCCATCTGTGACGATCTTGATATCACGGATGCAATCCCTGAGATGGAAGAGGCTGACGGAGGAATCTTTCTTCTGGAGCAGCTTCACTCAGCGATTGGCGAGGGAGAGTTCATAGATAAGATTCAGTACGAACCGCACAAACGCGGAGACGTGCTGATGTTGACCGGCGTTGGTGATGTGTTTCCCTTCATGCGGGTACACTCCCTGCTGGAAGCATTGCAGCCTTACTTTTCAGACATTCCGATTTTGGTCATGTACCCCGGCGAGTTTGACGGCCATTATCTGAAGCTGTTCGGCAGGCTGACACCAAACGATTATTACAGAGCTTTCAATATTTTCTGAGGAGGATGCAGACATGATGATTCGCAACATGTTCGCTGAGGACATCAACAGACAAATCAATGGTGTCATCAAAGTCGATCAGGATACAACGGATGTTATCGAGCAGGAAGTTCGAGAGTACGTCATCACAAAAGAATTGAAGAAGCATTTCATCAGCTTCTTTGACTACTATAGCGACTCCTTTGATAAGCCTACTGACGATATCGGCGTATGGATCTCCGGTTTCTTTGGAAGTGGTAAATCTCACTTCCTGAAGATGCTCTCCTACATCCTTGAGAACAAGTCTGTTGGCGGTGTTCCCACGGTCGAGATGTTCCGCAAAAAGTTCGCGGATGATCCGGCCACGTTCATGCTGATTGACAAGGCTACCCGTGGCAAGACCGAGACCATCCTTTTCAATATCGACATTGAAGGCTCTATCAACAAGGATAAGACTGCGGTGCTCCGCGTATTTGCAAAGATGTTCTACAACCACCTTGGGTTCTTTGGTGAGAACCTGAAGGTTGCCATGCTGGAACAGTATATTGATCAGCTCGGAAAGACCGAAGAGTTCCGTCGCGTTTTTGAGGCGAAGAAGGGCAAGTCTTGGGTTGATCAGAGGAAAGCCTTTGCCTTTAATGGCAAGTTCATTATTCCTACGCTGATGGAAGTTCTGGACATGAGCGAGGAAGATGCAAAGCGCTGGTTCAATGACAAGACGGCAGTTGAGTTTTCCATTGCGCAGCTGGTCGAGGATATCAAAGCTTACGTGAAGAAACAGCCGAAGGATTTCCGGCTCATCTTCTTGATTGACGAAGTTGGTCAGTATGTCGGAACGGATACCGACATGCTTCTGAACCTTCAGTCCCTGACAGAAAAGATCGGCAGCGAATGCGGCGGCAAGGTTTGGGTCATGTGTACCGGACAGGAAGCCATTGATGAGATCATCAAGGTTCGTGCGGATGAGTTCTCCAGAATTCAGGCGCGTTTCAAGACCCGGCTTTCACTGTCTTCTTCCTCCGTGGATGAGGTTATCCAGAAGCGTATTCTGAAGAAGAAACCTGATGTTGAGAAGCAGCTGGAAGGTCTCTATCAGGAAAACGACTCTGTGCTTCGCAATCTCTTCAGCTTCACGGACTCCATCTTGGATATCAAGGGCTTTACCGGTGCAAACGAGTTTGCTGTAAACTTCCCGTTTGTTCCTTATCAGTTCATCATCATGCAGAAGGTCTTTGCGGAGATCCGTAAGCACGGTAACTCCGGCAAGCACCTTTCCGGTGGTGAGCGCTCTATGCTTTCCGGTTTCCAAGAGGCGGCGCAGAAGATTCAGAACCAGGACGAGTACGCTTTGGTCCCGTTCTTCCGCTTCTATGATACCGTACATACCTTCCTTGATAGTTCTATTCGCCGCGTGATTGAGCGCTGCCAGAATGCAGCAGATATTGGTGCGGGAATTGAAGCTATGGACGTGGACGTTCTTAAGCTCCTTTATCTGATCCGCTATGTGGATGACATCCCTGCCAACGTGGACAACATTGTTATCCTGATGGCTGATGATATCCGCACGGATAAGATCGTCCTCCGCGAAAATGTCAGAGAATCCCTGAACCGGCTTATGAGCCAGAACTATATCGGCAGAACCGGCGATACTTATAACTTCCTGACCGATGAAGAGCAGGACATCCAGAAGGACATCAAGAATACCAACGTTGATACCGCATCTATCGTCGAGCGCATTGCGCAGATGATCTATGCCGATATCTACCAGACAAAGAAATATCGCTACGGCAAGTATGACTTCGATTTCGACAAGATGGTTGACGGCGTGACCACGGGTGCTGTGACCGGTGGTATGAAGCTGCGCTTCCTGACGGTTGCAACCGATGCCGTAGAGAAATCTGAACTGCGCCTTATGACAGAATCTAAGGGGCAGGCTATTGTCGTTCTTTCCGGCACTTCTTACTATGAGGCACTGGAGAGCGCCATGAAGATCCGTAAGTTCGTGAAGCAGCGGAACGTCTCCCAGCTTCCGAAGTCCATGCAGGACATTATCCGTGACCAGCAGGATGAAGCTGGCCGGTATGAGCTGTCCGCTATGGAGGATCTGAAGAAAGCGATTGTAAATGCTGCCTTCTATGTAGACGGTGAGCATATTTCCATTACAAGCGGTGATGCGAAATCCCGTATTGATCAGGCTTTGGAGTATCTGGTAGCTCATGTTTACAGTGAGCTTGGCTTGATTGAGAAGAACGCAGAGACGGACGCGGACATTATCGAGATCCTGACCGGCAACTTTATTGCCGGAGCAGAACCTAACCGTGATGCAGCAGCCAAGGTTGAAGAATATCTGATCGTACAGGATAGAACAAAGCTTCCTACCTCCATGTTCGACGTACAGAGCCGCTATCAGGGTATCCCGTATGGCTGGCGCGAGATCGACATTGCTGCTGTTGTAGCTCTGCTTATCAACCAGCAGAAAGTCACCATCAAGTACGGTGGTGCAACGATTCAGCCCAATGATCCGAAGCTTCCGGATATGCTGCGCAAAAAGAGCGAAATCGGCAAGACCAGCATTTCCAAGCGTCAGGTCGTGACAGCCGTCAAGATGAAAGCAGTCAAGGATCTCCTCCGCGAGTATTTTGATGTGATGGACGTGCCGGATGATGAGGACGGCCTTGTTGCCTTCATCGTGAAAAAGTTCGAGGATCAAAAGGCGCATTATGAGGCTCTGGAGCAGCGTTATGTGCCGAATCGTAGATATCCCGACAAAGGCAAAGTGCAGGCGGCAATTCAGCTGGCAACGGAAGTTCTATCTCAAAAGAAGGATAACATTGCACTGATTGACCGCGTTCTGAAGCTGGAAGACAAGCTCTTTGACAGCAAGGAAGATCTTCAGGAAGTTGAGAGCTTCTTCAAGACACAGGTGCAGGTCTTCGATGCAGCAGCTCAGATGGAAGAAGACCTCCGGAATGAGCTGGATTACCTGTCGCACGAGCCTGAAGCCAATGATGCGCTCAATAAGATCCGTCTTATCGTTGTGGTGCAGGGCGGCTTTAGCTATAAGAAGATTCCCGAACTGAATAGCCTTATGACTACTGTCCGGGAAGGCCATGACCGCCTTCTTGCATCCAAACGTGAAGAAGTAAGCGACTTTATTACGCAGTGCATGGGCGCAGTGCATCAGGCAGAAAACGGAGACTTCAAAGCTAAGGATCTTGTTGCCAAGGCTGATGAATACTACTCTCAGCAGCGGCAGAAGGTCAAAGACTTCCAGAGCCTTGCACTTCTGGACGGCCTCATCCCGCCGATGCTCCAATACAAGGACTCTGCGGTAGCAAGGATTGAAGTGGCGGTTGCGCCACCGAAGCCGGTTGACCCTCCTAAACCGCCTGTAAATCCGGTCAATCCCCCTAAACCCGCACCGAAGAAGGTGATCCGGTCGTATAACCGGTCAGTTATCTTCCCTGCGAAGACAATGGAGACCCCGGAAGAGGTAGACGATTATGTTGAGAAGCTTCGCATTCAGTTGAAGCAACTCCTCAAGAACTGTGATGGTATCCAGCTGAAGTAAGGAGACGAGTATGGACGTAGAAGAACTGTCCTCTGATGAGGAGAAGGAAAACAACATAGAGGAACCTTCGGTTGACCCACATCAGAAGATGAGTCTTCTTCAGGAGTCCCTTAGGAATGCTATGATGGCACAGCGAACTCAACTATCTCAGGTGGTTGCCGAAGCCATGAAGACGATGTATACACCCCTTGCTGCCCAGCTTAGTGAGATTGTAAGAAATATGGCAAAAACCATCATAGCATCCTATCAGCCTGATCTGAGTGGCCTTGCCGAAGCAGCGCGGCATATGTTGGTGGATTTAGGGGAAACCCTCAAGGGCATCACTTTTGCCACAATATCTGAAGAACGGAAAGAGCAGCTGCTTCAGGCACATAAGCAGTGGGGAGAATATGGGTGGACGATTAACCCTAATGCTTCTGTTGATACGTTGTTTGATAGCGCTCCAAGCGATAAAAAGACCGCAGATCAGATTGCTTTGAAGGAATGCTCTAATGCATCCATGAAGAGTATTTTCAAGAGCATCTCTGAGATGAAGCATTCTAAAAAGATCGATTTCGAGGAAGCTGTATTTGACTTTGATAACCGCAAGTACAAATCCTGTGCATTGATGCTGTTTGCTTTAATTGATGCGAAACTCATCCGTCTTCAGAAGGACTCGACACTTAACGGGAAAGGACGTTCTGTAGGGGCAAAGGCTGTAGAAAAGGCAAAAGCACGAGCAACAGAGATCACTGAGGATTACATGCTCTTCACTCTACTTTTCGAGGCAAATCTTTTCGCATGTTTGGAGAAGGTCTTTGAGAAAGGCAATGACTTCAGGAAACAGCCGGAAGTTTTGAACCGAAACTTTCTTGACCACGGAATGCTCACGCGGAAGGTAACACGAAAGGACTGCGTACAGTTATTTCTCCTGTACTACAACATACTTGAACTGCTGGATATGATCTACCAGTAAGAGAGGAAGAGATTATGGACAAGAATGCAATCAAGAAATATGCAGTGTGGGCAAGACGGGAACTGATTTCCCGTGTTAGCCAGAGAGCTGCATTATATGAGATTACCGATAAGGACTACGGGGACGCATCTGCGGATAGCGTTCTTGGTCGCGTCATGTCTGCTGAAGAGAAACATCAGCGTCAGGCTCTGATTGCTCAGATCCGTGAAAAAGGGTATGAGCAGGTCATGGAGGAGATCGCCTATACATGGTTCAACCGGTTTATTGCCCTCCGGTTTATGGAGGTCAATGGCTATCTTCCTTCCCGCGTTCGTGTTTTCACGGATGATGAGAATAACTTTAAGCCTCAGATCCTGACCGAAGCAATTAACATGGAGCTGGATGGGCTTGATATGGAGAAAGTCTATGCTCTGAAGAATGCAAACGATGATGATGCGCTCTTTAAGTACATGCTCATCGTTCAATGCAATGCTCTGTCCAGTATTCTTCCCGGCATGTTTCAGCGGATTTCTGACTACACGGAACTCCTTTTCCCGGATAACCTTTTGCGCGAGGGCAGCGTCATCGAGCAGATGATTTCGATGATTCCCGAAGAGGATTGGAAGGACGCCGTGCAGATCATCGGCTGGCTGTATCAGTATTACAACAGCGAGAAAAAGGACGATGTTTTCGCCGCTCTGAAAAAGAATGTAAAAATCACAAAAGAAAATATCCCTGCGGCAACCCAGCTGTTCACCCCGGACTGGATCGTTCGTTACATGGTGGAAAACAGCCTTGGTCGTTTATGGGTAGAGGGACACCCGAATGACGAACTGAAATCCCAGTGGAAATACTATATGGAAGAAGCCCAGCAGGAGCCGGAAGTGCAGGCGCAGCTTGCTGAGATTCGTAAGGAATACGCCGCCCTGACACCGGATCAGCTGAAAGTGATTGACCCTTGCTCCGGTTCCGGTCATATCCTTGTGTATATGTTTGATGTGCTGATGCAGATTTATGAATCCTACGGCTATACCACCCGTGAAGCGGTGGCAAGCATTGTAGAGAACAATCTGTACGGCTTGGATATTGATGACCGTGCGGCACAGCTGGCTTACTTTGCGGTGATGATGAAAGCCCGTCAGTATGACCGCCGCTTCTTCAGCCGTGGCATTCAGCCCCATGTGTATGCCATTGCGGAGAGTAACCATGTGGACTCGTTTGCGTTGGAGTATTTCTGCAATGGGGATGCCAAGCTGAAAAAAGCGATGGATACCATCATCAGCGAACTGCATGATGCCAAGGAATACGGCTCGATTCTGACCGTTACACAGCAGGATTGGTCTGCGCTGTATGCCCGCTTTGCGGAAATTGAGGAGGATATTCATATCTCTCGTGAAGCGGCGCTGAGTGGATTATTGCCACTGGTGCAGACAGCGCAGGCATTGGCTCAGAAATATGATACGGTTGTGACGAACCCGCCGTATATGGCTGTCAGCAACGCTGATGCGAAGGTCAACGACTATGTGAAGAAGAACTTCCCTGACAGCAAAGCAGATCTTTTTGCTGTGTTCATCGAACGCTGCGGGCAGATGGCGAAGAAAAACGGCTATCAGGCAATGATTACACAACAAACCTGGATGTTTTCATCGAGCTTTAAAAATCTTCGCGTGAAGATGATGCAAAATGAAACAGTAGGAATGATACATTTGGGAGCAAGAGCTTTTGATGAAATCGGTGGTGAAGTAGTCCAACCAACTGCTTTTGTGTGCTATAAGGGATACTTAAATAATTATAGTGGTATATATTTTAAACTGGATGATTATGCCAGCCAAGACGAAAAAGAAATAGCATACTTGCATAAGCAGAACTGTTATATTTTCAAAAATCGAAAATTTGCTGAGTTACCGGGAAGTATTTATTCTTATTGGGCTTCAGAAGGTGTGATTAACGCTTTTAAAACATCTAAGTCACTTGAGAATATTGCCACACCGAAGCGTGGTATGTGTACTTGTGGAAATGACTTGTTTTACAGAAACTGGTATGAAGTTTCATATACAGAGTTTTGTTATCCTAAAGTTGCACATGAACATAATGGATGGGTACCCCTAAATAAGGGCGGTGAGTTCCGAAAATGGTATGGAAATTTAGTTGAAGTGGTTGATTGGAAAGACGATGCAAAAAGGCTGCGAAACTACCCTACGGCACAGATAAAAAATGAAGATTTTTATTTTTTACCTGCAATAACTTGGTCATCAATTGCCTCAAAAAGATTGAGTTTTAGATATACTTCTGATGGATTTATCTTTGACCAGGCAAGTAATGGTGTGTTTCCTCCAATAGATTTATACTATTATTTTTTGGCGTTGTTAAATTCAAAGGCAGCAAAAAATGTGTTAACAGTGATAAATCCATCTTTTAATGTTTTGGTTGGAGATATTGCCAAAATTCCAGTTGTTATAGCTCAAGATAATTTAAAAACAATAAATTCTATCGTTATAGATTTAATCAATATAAGCAAGAGTGACTGGGATTCCTTTGAAACTTCCTGGGATTTCAATCACCACCCACTGCTCCGAAAAGTTCCTACTATTGCAGAAGCCTTTGAGCAGTGGCAGACAGAATGTGATGACCGCTTCAACCAGTTGAAAGCCAACGAGGAAGAACTGAACCGTATTTTCATTGACATTTACGGCTTGCAGGATGAGCTGTCCCCGAAGGTTGAAGATAAGGATGTCACTGTCCGCAAGGCTGACCTTGGCAGAGATATTCGCTCTTTCATTTCCTATGCAGTTGGTTGTATGTTCGGTCGTTACTCTCTGGATGTGGATGGTCTTGCTTATGCAGGTGGCGAATGGGATGCCGGCAAGTATGTTTCTTTTGCTGCGGATAAGGATAACATCATTCCGATTTGCGACGATGAATACTTTGAGGATGATATTGTTGGTCTGTTCGTGAAGTTCGTGAAAACTGTTTATGGCGCAGATACGCTGGACGAAAACCTGAAATTCATTGCGGATGCCCTCGGCGGCAAGGGTCAGCCGAAGGATGTAATTCGGAATTATTTCTTGAATGACTTCTACTCCGACCACTGCAAGATTTATCAGAAACGCCCGATTTACTGGCTGTTTGACAGCGGCAAAAAGAACGGCTTTAAGGCGCTGATCTATATGCACCGCTATCAGCCGGACACCATTGCCCGTATCCGCACCGACTATGTGCATGAGCAGCAAGGACGCTATCGCACCGCCATTGCCGATCTGAAAAGCCGGATTGCAAATGCCGATACCGGCAGCCGTGTGAAGCTGACCAAGCAGCTGACCAAGCTCCAGAATCAGGCCGAGGAGCTGCGGGTGTACGAAGAAAAAATCCATCATCTTGCCGACCAGATGATCCGGATTGACTTGGATGATGGTGTAAAACACAACTATGCGATTTTCCAAGATGTACTTGCGAAGATCAAGTGAGGAGGTAGCAAGACATGGCCGGTATTGATTTAGGAACTATACAGCAAGACTTGGCACGTCGTTTCGCTGCTCCTTTGCCGGAGTTCTATAAGCGCCGAATCATCTTCTGGTACGACGAAGACCGGGAATTTGAAGACCAGTTGGAGGATCTTTCTTTGGACGGTGTGGAAGTCATTGTGCTGACTGGCAACAATACGTTTACTGTCAAGAAGCAGCTTTGCGAGGATAACCTGACTACAAACTTCCTTGTCTACGATCCCCGTCCTTTTATGAAGGATGATGATAACTGGCTGATCAATGTGCAGATTTACAGCGAGGAGTTCCGTGCCGATCTCAATTCTATTTGGATGGATGAGATGGGCTTGCCTGCTACGCCTATTATCCGAAATCAGGTGAAGCACTATCGGAAGTTCTTCCGTGCAAAGGATCGCCGCGATACGGTTAAGAAGCTCAGTGGCAGCATCTCTACGGCTCCGCAAATGCACCTTGCTGTCATGGCCGCGCTTGCTGGGTGCAATGACATTCAGCCCAACAAAATCATCAAGGCAGTTATTCATGCCGGACTGGATCTGGACACGAATAGTATCTATCAGAGCTTCCTGACATACGGCGCGGACAAGCCGTTTTGGGTCATGGTCTCTCAGGCGACCGGATACAGCGAAGGTGATGATTCCAACCTTGGAAGACTTGCGATCCACATGCTGCTGACCGCTGCTACGCGGACGATGCATCAGGATCATCTGGCGGGATTGGATGCATTTATTTCCACTCCATATCAGGCCTATTGCTATGACTTCGTTTCTGACTGGCTCCATAGCGAGGACAACATGCAGCTCTATGAAGTTGCCCGGTACGTCGAAGATGAAGCCCGTCTGCCTCAGCGCTTCAGTAAATCGGCTGTTGAGGATCTGGTGGATACGGAAGTGTTCCCGTGCATCAATGAATGTATCCTGACGGCTCTGATGAAGGAAATCAGTGATCATATCATTCAAGTGGACGTGATCAAAGCTGCCGTTGAGAAACGCCGCACGATGGTCTGGTACGACAGCGTGTCCAGTTACTATGATGGACTTCTTCAGGTCGCCAACATGCAGGCGTTCTTCATGGAGCACTCTGCCGGTTTCCACACCGTTGAGCCGCATAAGATCTGGGCGGAGTACACATCTGATTATTACCGGATGGACACCTACTATCGGCAGTTCCATCTTTGCTTCCAGCGCAGTCTGACGGTCTCAAACCCGCTTTTGGACGACCTATTCAAGCATGTTGCAGACAAGGTGGAAGGTTTGTATTCTCACTGGTTCCTCGGCTCTCTGGGGCAGAACTGGTCAGTTGCCTGCGCAGAGAATCTGGCAGAGTATGGCCGTGTGCTGGAGGTTCCGCAACAAGTGGACTTTTATCGGAGCAAGGTCAGTCACAGCGAGAACCGGATTTTTGTGATTATTTCCGATGCGTTCCGCTACGAGGTGGCAGCATCCCTCTCGGAACAGCTTCAGCGTGAAATGCAGTGCAAGGTGTCCCTTGGAAGCTGCCAGTCAATTTTCCCGTCCGTTACGAAGTTCGGTATGGCCGCGCTGCTTCCCCATAAGAAGCTGGAGGTGGTTCAGCGCAGCAACGGCGTTCTTGGTATTCTGGCGGATGGCCAATCTACTGATGCCGGAAACCGGGACAAGGTTCTCAAGGCAGCGCACGCTGCCAGTGTCGCGCTGAAATACGATAACATCATTGGCCTGAAGCGTCTGGAACGTCAGGCTTTGGTCAAGGGTATGGATATCGTCTACGTCTACCATGACAAGGTAGATGAGACCAGCCATACCTCTGACAGTGCTGTTTTCCCTGCTTGTGATGATGCAATCGCAGAGATCAAAAACTTGATCCGTATCATCGTCAATGAGTTTGGTGGTACGAATGTGATTGTCACTGCGGATCACGGATTCCTCTATACATATAGCCCTCTGAGTGAGGATGACAAGGTGGACAAGACTTCGCCCAGCGATCAGGACGTAGAGATTGACCGCCGATACTTAATCACTAAGAAAGGGGCAAAACCGGACTATCTGCTGCCTATCCGCTTTATGGATGGACAGACGGAGTATGATGCTTTCGCGCCGAGGGAGAACGTCCGCATCAAGAAGAAAGGCGGCGGTTTGAATTTTGTGCATGGCGGCATCAGCCTTCAGGAGATGGTAGTTCCGGTATTGGAGTTCCAGTTCATGCGCAATGCCTATAAGATGTATCAACGTAATAAGGATAAGATCGATACAAAGCCTGTGACTATCAGTCTGCTTTCGGCCAACCGTAAGATCAGCAACATGATTTTCTCCCTGAACTTCTATCAGAAGGAAGCAGTTGGTGGAAACCGTGAGGCTGCGACTTATCTCTTGTATTTTGTGGATGTGAACGGTCAGAAGATCAGCGATACAAGCAAGATTATTGCTGACAAGGCAAGCGATAATGCGCAGGAGCGCACTTTCCGGTGCAACTTCAATCTCCGGTCGCAGAAGTACAGCAACCGTGAGACTTATTATCTGATTATTGCCGATGAGAGCGGCCTGCAAGCGCCGATCCGGGAAGAATTCCAGATCGACATTGCATTTGCCGTGGATGAGTTCAACTTCTTCTAAGTGAGGACTGCCGAGGAGGAACATAAGATGGAAGATTTCGATACGAGCTTCAGTGTTCGTGAGATAATTAAGGACAAGCTGCGCCAGAACTTTGATGGCAAGATTGTCCGCAAAGACCTGACGAAGAAAATCAAGGAAGGGGCAAATGTACCTACCTATGTTCTTGAGTTCCTTCTTGGGCAGTATTGCAGCTCTGACGATGATGAGATTGTCGCTCAGGGTGTTGAGAACGTAAAGCGCATTCTGGCCGATAACTATGTGCGCCCGGACGAATCAGAAAAGGTGCTTTCTAAGCTGCGTCAGCGCGGAGCCATGACTATCATTGATCAGGTGACGGTTGAACTGAACCTTCGGTATGACTACTATGAAGCCCGGTTCTCCAATCTTGGTCTTGGTGGTGTGCCTATCTCCGAAGAGTATCCAGAGAAGTTTGACCGGCTGCTTTGCGGCGGCATTTGGTGCATTATCCAGCTGGAGTATAACAGCGACTCTCTTGAAGAAGAGTCTCAAATCGGCTTCAATGGCAAACCAAAATCTAAGTCAAAGAACGGTAGAAACAGCCTAATCAGCATCCGGAAGCTGACCCCCATTCAGATGCCTCATGTGGACATCGAGGATCTGAAGCAGGGGCGCAAAGCTTTTACAAAGGATGAATGGATTGACGTGCTTTTGCGCTCTATCGGTATGGAGCCGGAAGAGCTGACCTATCGTGAGAAATGGTTGCTTCTTCTCCGGATGATTCCGCTGGTAGAGAACAACTTCAATCTCTGTGAGCTTGGGCCGCGCAGCACCGGTAAATCTCATCTCTACAAAGAGATTTCGCCTAACAGTATTCTGGTTTCCGGTGGGCAGACGACCGTTGCGAACCTCTTCTATAACATGGGAAAGCACACAATGGGCTTGGTAGGCCTTTGGGATTGCGTAGCCTTTGATGAAGTTGCCGGTATTCGTTTCAAGGATAAAGATGGCATTCAGATCATGAAAGACTATATGGCTTCCGGCTCCTTTGCCCGTGGCAAGGAAGAGAAGGCGGCCAATGCCTCTATGGTTTTTGTTGGCAACATCAATCAGAGTGTTGATGTGTTGCTGAAGACTTCCAGCCTCTTCGATCCCTTCCCCCCAGAGATGGGAACAGACACGGCCTTCCTTGACCGTATGCATTGCTATATTCCGGGTTGGGAGATTCCTAAGCTCCGTCCGGAGCACTTCACTGATGATTACGGTTTCATCACTGACTATCTGGCTGAGTTCTTGCGTGAGCTGCGTAAAGAGCAGTATGGGGATGCGCTGGATCGCTTTTACCGTCTCGGCAAGAATCTCAATCAGCGCGATACCATTGCAGTCCGCAAGATGGTGGGTGGCTTGGTAAAGCTGGTATATCCGGATGGCGTTTTTGAGAAAGAGGATTTGGAGGAAATCCTTCAGATTGCACTTGAAATGCGTCGCCGGGTCAAGGAGCAGCTGAAGAAGCTAGGTGGCATGGAGTTCTATGACGTGAACTTCTCTTACATAGACAACGAATCTTTCGAGGAACACTATGTCTCCGTACCTGAGCAAGGCGGCGGCAAGCTTATTCCTGAAGGAATGTGCAATCCGGGACAGGTCTACACGGTCAGCAGAGGAAAGTCTGGCATGATCGGTGTGTTCCGGCTTGAAAGTCAGATGCTTCCCGGCAACGGAAAGTTTGAGCGAACAGGTATTGGCTCCGATAGAGATGCAAGAGAGGCAACCAATACAGCTTTCAACTTCCTGAAGGCCAATGGAAACCGGATCAGCGGCTCTATCAGTACTACAACACGAGACTACATCATTAACTATCAGGATCTGCAAGGAATAGGCATGACCGGCAAGCTGGCACTGCCTTCACTGATTGCGCTCTGCTCTATAGCCCTTGGAAAGCCGGTTCTAAGCTCTACAGCAATCCTTGGAGAAATCAGCATCAGCGGCACAATCATCAAGGTGGATGAGCTGGCTAACGCACTTCAGGTCTGCTTGGATAGCGGAGCAAAGAGGGTTCTGCTTCCGATGACCGCAGCAGCTGAACTTGGGACGGTTCCTGCGGATCTCATCGGGTGCTTTAACCTGATTTTCTATAGCAGCGCAGAGGATGCGGTATTCAAAGCGCTGGGAGTAGAGTGAGGAGGAAAGATATGTCAGTAAATACCTATCTACAGGGGTTGGGAAGTTCCTTGGTTTTAAGCTCATCTGAGAGGTCTAGTATTTCTACTTCGGTAGATACAATAAAATCACGGCTTACTTCCTATTTTGGATCGAGTGTAACAGAGAAAAAGTTATACGGTTCATATGTCCGTGAGACGATATTGCCGCGCAAAGCGGATGAAAAATCTGATGTTGATTTAATGGTTGTATTCAGCAATCCTTATGGATATCAGCCTCAAACCTTCTTGAACAAGCTGAAGGAATTTGCCGAGTATTATTACAGCCGGTCAGAGATATACCAGTCAAGCCCGACGATTGTGCTAGAATTGAACCATATAAAATTTGAACTCACTCCAGCACGTGTCAATTACGGCTCGTATTACATTCCCAAAAGCAGCTCTGAATGGATGTATACTGATCCGGACGGTTTTTATTCAAAGCTCACAGAGTGCAATAAGAATAATAGCTATAAAATAAAGCCTATAGTTCGGATTCTTAAGCATTGGAATATCCAAAAGAATTATAGAGGCATTGCATCCTTTGAACTTGAACGAAAGATAGCTGAATATGCTTACTTTTCTTGTACCTCATACACGGATTATTTGAAGTATGCACTTGAGAAAATCAAATATCCGACTAATTGCGTCAACAAGGCTTTGGATTGTATAGCGGAAGCTTTGCGTCTGGAGGCCGACGGCTATCCATATTCAGCTGAAAGTAAGATCAAGGAAGCCTTCCCGGAGGTGTGACGATGAGCAGAAGAGATGACATTAACAAATTATATCAACCGTCAAAGGCTCTTGAGAAAGTTTGCTATGCGCTATTCACTGCTGATATAGCTATTTCGCTGATTGCAGCTTGTGTCGGCGGTAGTGTCATTTCTTACCTTACTGTAGCTCTGGTCATAATAGCCTTTCTATACATGGCCATATCTATTATTGACGATGGTATCATGTGGTTCCAAGCCGAGAGTGCAAGAAGAAAAAACAGCATACAAGTGGCATATGATGTTAGATTAGATGAATATGAGACTGAGAAATACTACAACAACAACGTAGGCGATCCAGATATCTCATATGCAACAAACCTGTTTGAGAGTGCATTCTTTACAAAAGAAATTAGTGAAAAAATGCTTTTAGGCGCGGTTGCTAAGCTGATTATTGCAGTAGTGGTTTTAATTATTTCTTGCCGGTTTATTGCTAACGATGACATACTCCTTGTCATTGCTCAAACTGTATTTTCAGCGGTAGTTATTGAAGATGCTATTCGATTGATAATCTTCACACAACGGATTAAGACCTTATATGAAGAGGGCTATCACGAGTTAATTACTGTAGGAATCTCAACAACGGCTCAGAGAGTGTGGTTGAAATTCTTTTGCGTTGAATATGAAAGCATTAAAGCGCATTACCGTATTCGACTTAGTGAGTCATTGTTTAATAAGCTGAATCCGCAGTTGTCTGAGACATGGGAAAAACTCTCTTCGCAAATAAAGATATCGACAGGTGGTTAAGCATGGTTGGCAAATATAAAGTCATTACCCTTTGTGGGAGTACGCGCTTCAAGGATGAATTCATGGAATCTCAAAAGCGACTCACGCTTGAGGGAAATATTGTTATCAGTGTAGGTTTGTTCGGTCATGCTGGGGATGCTGAGGTATGGGAGAACATGGATGAAGGCACTCTGACTAAGACCAAGGAGATGCTGGATGACATGCATAAGCGGAAAATTGACATGGCAGATGAGATTTACGTGATCAATGTTGGCGGCTATATTGGTTCCAGCACAAAATCAGAAATCGAATATGCCAAGGCAACGGGAAAAGGAATCCGGTATCTGGAAGGATAAGAAATGCTTGGATTGAGGAAAAAGAAAGTGGATAAGGCTGCATGGGCAGAGGCTGTGTACGGTCAGAAGCTGAAGAATCCTGAGAGAGAATCGGAAGAGCAACTATCTGCTTTGACCACAGGTCTTTTGATGCAGCACCACCGCATCATCATAGATAGCGTCCGGATAATCCATACAACAAAGAATGCTGAAACCAGACAAGGACGTGTGGAACTTTGTCAGCGCCACTACGGGGACATGCTTAAATTGAAGCCCTTCTGCAATAAAGAGCAACTTGCTATGATCCAAAATGCAGAGGAGGCCATAAGAGGGATCTGACTACAGATTGGAGGCAGTTCATGTATGAATCGTTGACTTCGCTCTTGCCTAAACTGCAAGGGGCAGAATACGGTGAATGGATAATTGATAGAGAGAACGACGGCTCTCCTGAGCATCCGAAACAGTTCCCATTTGTAGCATATGGCCGTGCCGTAACGGACTTGGAAAATGCAATCTACCGCTTCATTGATGAGCACAAGGAAATGGAACTCACCCGATATGGCGATATCCTTGAGAAGTCAGATATCAAGTGGGACGCACAATCCATGAAGCATGCCGATGTATCTGCCCTTGATGGTAGAACGGTCATGGCGCTGCTTGTTGGAGCTGTTCGCGCAGAGAGGTTTTGTGATGGAGCACTGCTGGCTTTTTGTGAGGACGGCAGCGTTGCCAAATTGCTCCAAAGACTGAAAGAACTCGATGAAGGACTCCAAAGCGAGGCGTAGGATTTGATGATGAGAAAATGTCCTAAATGCGGCAGCAGGCGTGTTGCCCCGATCCTGTACGGGATGCCTGCTTACAGTGAAGAGATGGAGCTGCAACTGAAAGAGGAGAAACTACTGGACATACATGGATGCGCCCGCGACGACTAATCAAGCTGTAAAAATGGCGAATGAAGCTCTGTAAGTTATTGTAGGTAGTACCTTTTCGGAGGAGAAATTGATTTATACGTCCACCAGCATTGAAAAAACGGTGAAAAAATGAGTTGTCATGTAGTAAAGCATAGTGAAATAACCTCGATGGATAACAAGAGCGATTATTCTCACCAGATATAATGCAATTCAAACGTTAAATGTTATTTTTGGCTGTTGATGATATTATCTGGGAAATCCCGAGTGGCGCGTTCATTTGCCTCTTCTATCAGACGGTCGATGTAGCGGTTTAATTTTTTAGAGGCGTGAAACTGGTACAATTCGCAGTCATCTCTATTACTAACTACGCCGTCGATAACGCAATCGAGCAGTTCCTCATCATCCATTTCGTGTATTTTCTGACAGCGCTCATCATCACCCCACTTGCGGAGGACAAGATATTGGATGGTTCTTTCCGTTAGCACGCGATCCTCGGGGTTCGCAAATACGAACGCGCAGTCCTCGTCAAGATCATCACTGTCGTTGGCGCTTTCCGTATGTTGGTCGTAGATAAGCTGCAGTAGCTGCTGACAGAAGGCGGCCTCTTGCGCATAAGTCAAACCACTGACCAATTCCGAGAATTCACGGCTGGCGACCAGCTTCGATGCAGTATGCAAGTTCTTAGCTCTTGCTTCCTCGCACATTGCTTCACCGTCACATATGAAATGATCCAGACCGATGTGCAGCCGCTCGACGGCTTCTTCTGACAGACCGGTATATTCGACCGCTGCTTTCGCACCGGCATCCGGGCTTTTGGTGTCACTGAGTCCAAGCAAGTAGTCGGTCGATACGCCGAAGTACTGTGCAATGTCCGCGAGCTTGATGATGTCTGGCACACTCTCGCCGGTTTGCCAGTTGGAAATTGTCTGCCTTGTCGTGTGAAAAATCGCACCCCATTGCGACAGCGCTTTCTCCTCTTGTGCGCACAACTGCAGGAATCGAGAAGAAAATGCGTGCGCTTTGTCCAATTTGATTCCCTGTCTGCCCATAATGCACCTCGCAATGTAAATTTCGTTAACCGATTTGCTCCGCAGTGTTGACAATATTTGCGCCTCGTGAGATAACGATATCACACGACGACTCCGGAGTCAAGTGTACGAAATTATTGAGAAGGTTTGAGATGAAACCGGAAAACAAAATCATGACGCAAAACACAAAGGAGGATGCCTATGACAGATGAACACACACAGATGCATGAAAACGACTCTCTGATTGAGAGCTTTATCCCCACAGATTTTACGGACGTAGGGCAGGGAACCGTGCTCTATGAGGCTTACCATCACAAGCTGCGCTATTGTGAGGGCGTGGGATGGATTGCATATAACGGCGGCGTATGGGAACCGTCTGAAACGGCGGCACATAGCTATTCCCAGCGCTTGACGGATCTGCAGATGCAGGAAGCAAAGACCATGGGGCTGAACAATATTGGCATGTTTGGACAGCCTGCATCGATGTCGCAGACCTATATGGAGTATGCCGTGATGCGACGCTCGTCGGCTAAAATTGCGGCTGCGCTGAGAGAGGCCAAGCCGAAGCTCAGTATCCGGGCTGCGATGCTGGATGGAGATCCGCTCATTTTGAATACGCCTGACGGAGAGATCCATTTGGATACGGGAGAAATATCTCCGCACGAGCCGGAGCATTTTATTACGCACATGACAAGCTGTGCACCTTCTGACGATGGGGCGGATATCTGGGACACGTTTTTGCACCAGATTGCCTGTAATGACGAAACGCTCGTGGCGTTCCTCAAGCAGATTGCGGGCATGGCCGCGATCGGTAAGGTCTATGAAGAGCGGCTCGTGATCGCGCTCGGGAGCGGCGGCAATGGCAAGAGCACATTTTTTAACGCCATTCAGGATGTGATGGGAGATTACGCTTGCACGATCCGCTCGGAGCTTCTGGTCGCAAGCAATGACAGCGGCAAGAAATTTGAGCTGGCGAGGCTGCGCGGAAAGCGCCTGTCCATTGCAGAGGAATTGGAAGAGGGAAGACAGTTGGATACTGCGGAGGTAAAGCATTTGTGCAGTACCGGAGACATCAACGCGCAGTTTAAGGGGAAGGACGTTTTCACCTTCAAACCATCTCACTCCATCGTGCTGTGTACGAACCACATGCCGTCGGTAAAGGTCATGGACAGCGGTACTTGGGATCGCCTGATTGTAGTGCCGTTTCGCGGCAGATTCCGAAGCCAGGAGAACGAGATTAAAAACTATGGCAATTACCTCGTGCGAGCCTGCGGCGGCGCGATCCTGAGCTGGATCATTGATGGTGCCCGCGAATATATCCGTAATGACTATAAGCTAGACATTCCGGAGTGCATCATCAGCGCGACGGAGCAGTATCAGCAGGAAAATGACTGGCTCACGGATTTTTTCAACGAGTGGGTCGCTCTGGATAAAAATGAGGACACATATGGCAGCGATATTTATGAGGCGTATACGTCCTTCTGCAGTGAGCACGGTGAGCGGATGCTTCCCATGTCCTCCGTGCTTCCGCTGGTTGAAACGAAGGCAGGTGCAACAAAGAAGCGCACAAAAAAGGGCAATGTGTATCAGGGCTTGAGAATTATCAGCGAGTTCGAGCGGGCTGCATCCTAAAAGGAATGGCGGTGTATGGTGGTGTAGGCATATTTCTCTCACGGTTAAAAACGGATAAAAATGTAAATTAGCAATTTGCCATACACCGTTATACACCGCTTCACTGTATCCACCGCTGCGCGGCGGGGCCTGTCTTGCAGCGCAGTACGTGCTACGCCCGTTCTGCTCGCTTGAATTTTGCCTGCTCGCTGCGCTCGTCAGCCCAAATTCGCCGAAAAACACAATCGTATGAATAGCACAATCGCAAACAAGTGTGCTTGACATGGATATCGAGCGATTTTTTCGCGGAAATCAATCGTCATTGCTCGGGTCAGTGCACGAGTCAGTCACCTACATGCAGCGCTGAAAAAACAGCCGCTCACGCTGGTTTTAACTGCCCCCGATGAATACCGTTTGCAATTCTTGACTCGATATGCTATTATAATAGTGTCCAGTTCTACTGTGACATACATCTGCATAATAGAGGAATGTGCCTCTGACAAATGTGCTGAAATTGCAGCTTTTTTCTCCAGAAGATGCTCGACATGTTCGAGGACAACGAAGATGTCCAGAACGTGTGGCACAACTGGGAAGAGTGATCTGATACACGAAAACGACCGCGGCCGATCCGGCTGCGGTCGTTTTTTGCCAAAAAGATGAATATTTTGTGAACTTTTTGGTTGTAAATCGTAAAATAATGTGCTAGGATACAACCATGGGGGCGATGCTTTCGCTCAGAGATATCAACGGAGGAAAACGAAATGAAATACTGCAGTCAATGCGGCAAAGAGCTGGTGGACGAGGCAGTCGTGTGCCCGAACTGCGGCTGCGCGGTGCAGGCGCCGGCGAACCAGCAGGAGGATAAACCGTCGACAGGTCTGAACATTCTGGCGTTTTTGTTCCCGGTGATCGGCCTGATCCTGTTCCTGTGCTTCCAGAAGACGACGCCGGTGCGTGCCAAAGCGATCGGCAAATGGGCGCTGGATGGCTTCGTTGTCGGTGTTGCGCTCTCGATTATGGTCGGGATTCTGGGCGTGATTCTGGGTGCCATGTACGCATAAACGCGCGCGTGCGGGTGAAATGCAATCGCTGCATTTCACCCGCATTTTACATGTATGCGGTTTTGAACTTCACGCAAAAATGCTATCATGACCTCTCAAGCGTTCTTGGAGGCGATCGTATGAAGCATCCAAAGCTCTGGGACGGTATTTCGAGCGTTTTGGTTCTGTTTGGCCTGGGCCTGTATGGTGGCAACGGTTTTCTGATCTATCATTGAGTCAATTTGTATGATTTTGGGTATACAATCTCATGCATTTATGCTAAAGTAATTATTAACATGAGAATTCTGTGGCACCTGATTTTTCTATATTCCATACACGTATGAGTTTTCTAGCGTCGCGTAGTTCACCACCTGAAAGATGTTCTATTTATCGAGTCTGTAACAATGATTGAGGAGTATTGATGGAAGCATATTTCGCATTTACAGATGAGTGCGGATGTTACCAGAAAAATCGCACTGAGAAGTTTAATATGGCACACCCTTTTTATGTCCGCTCAACTGTAATCATGTCATTTTCTGATTATTTGGTTTTGCAAAATGGAATGGATAGAATTAAAATAACTTTTGGAATGCGACCTGAAGTAGAAATAAAATGGTCTCATTTTGGGAACGCTCTGAAAGGACATTACAGAAAGGGTCAATGTAAATTATCGCCTGCGCAACTGGCGGAGTATTATGCGCAAGTATTAGATTTACTGACAAGTTTAGAGTCCGCAGAGGTTTATTATACGCTTACTGATAACAACATTATAGGACACGTGGATGAAACCGCATTGTTCAAGATGCATCTTCAAAACGCATATCAGAAAGTGCAATCAATAGTTTCTGCGAAAGGTGGATTTGCAATTGTTGTAGCAGATGATCTCAATAGTGAGACAAGGGCTCTTAAAGATGCTGTTTATGATATGACTATGGCTGGCGATTATGTAAATTACACAAATATTAAGAAAGGACTGTATATTGATTTTTCAAATCAGTGTCATGGATTGCAAATTGCAGATATTTGTGCTGGTATATTTACAGCTTCGGCAAAATATGAGAGTGTTTCAGAAACGGAAAAGCACAAATACGAGCAAGGACATGCGTTGCTTTTTAGCTATGCATATAAGAAAACAAGAGTTGGTTTTTATAATGCCCCATATTATGATGTATACAAATATGGAGTAAAGGAAATTCCAAACGGTGCTGGTCGAGCTGTTGCCAAAAAATTAGCAAAAGATATTGGAGATCGGCTCTATACGGACTTAATGAGAGAAATTACATAGAAGTAACATATTAATATAACGTTGATATTCAAGTGACTATTTATAATAGGAGATGGTCAATGTGGGTCTTTTTGTGAGCGGCTTTGAAAGAGCAATGTATAAAGAACTAATGGATAGTCCGTTTCTGGGATATAGTCTCGTTGCGCAAGTACCATTGTCAGATATTATCTTTGATTTTTGCGCGTCAGTTTCACACAATAAAGATATATTCCCCAACGGAGTAGAAAAGAAAAAACGTGAACGGGTTTTATATGCAAGCTATGCCTTGGGAAGCTATTTGTCAGGCATATTTGCTTCAGACGAAGAAACGGATCAAGTTGCAAAAGCGGCATTTAATGGGTTTAAAAGAACGGCAATTAATAGTGGCGCATCTCAATCTCTTGTTGTTGATAGACTTGGGCTGATTATGCAGTGTATTAATTTCCGCAGACGAACTTATTGACAAATATGGAACAGATGACGCTAAAAGCGAGACTACAATGAAAATTGCATATCTTCGTATGTTTGATGTTGAACCAACAGAACAGACTATTAATGGGCTGACAGATGAAATTGAGAAGTATTATGAGGTGTTTCAGGATTTCTTGTTAGCTCATTCATGAGATTTATACGTACTATTCTGCATTTCACCCGTTTTTACACGGTCGCGGTATCAGCAGCGACGTGCGCGCGGGCAGAAATGTTTGACAGCGCCGTCGTTTTCCGCTATGCTGGATGCATCATGCATGTGAAAGCAGGGATACCATGAAACTTGGCCTGTGCCAGATGCCGGTCACGGCGTCCAAAACGGAGAATTTTGCGACCATGCGCCGCTGTGTGCGCGATGCCGCTGCGGCCGGCTGTGATCTGATCGTGCTGCCGGAGATGTGGTGCTGCCCATATAACAATGCGGCGTTTGTGCAATACGCCGAGCCGCAGGGCGGCGAGACGTGGCGTCTGCTGCGCGACACGGCGCGCGCATGCGGCGTCTGGCTCGTCGCAGGCTCCGTGCCGGAACGCGACGGGGACGCGATCTACAACACCTGCTACGTGTTTGACCCGCAGGGGACGCAGCAGGCGAAGCACCGCAAGGTGCACCTGTTCGATATCGACGTGGCGGGCGGCCAGCGCTTTTTCGAGTCTGACACGCTCTCGCCCGGGCAGCAATACACGCTCGTGGACACGCCGTTCGGAAAACTCGGCGTGGCAATCTGCTTTGACGTGCGCTTTGCCGAGCTCTTTCGCATTCTGGCGCTCGAGGGCGCGCGGCTGATCGTGGTGCCGGCGGCGTTCAACATGACGACCGGACCGGCGCACTGGGAGCTGCTGTTTCGCGCGCGGGCGCTGGATAACCAGTGCTTCGTCGCCGGCTGCGCTCCGGCGCGGGACGAGACGGCGGGCTATGTTTCCTATGCCCACTCGCTCGTGTGCGACCCGTGGGGGCGCGTACAGGCGCAGGCGGAGGCAGCGCCGCAGCTGCTGATCTGTGACATCGACCTTACGGAGACGGACGCCGTCCGGGCACAGATCCCGGTCCTGCGCGCGCGGCGCACGGACCTGTATCAGCTGAAATATGAAAAAGACTCGTGAAGTTCACGAGTCTTTTTTTGCAATATCCGTGACGGTCAGTATTTGGTCACTGACCGTGAATTTCACCTCATAACCGCCGAATTCCAGCCCGTAGACACGGCTGGCGTCTGCCTGATACCGCGGGCGCGGATCCTGCGCGAGCACACCGACGAGTGCGTCGCGCTTCTCAACCGGGAAGCGGGCCAGCAGCTCCGGTGGAATCTCCACCGTCAGCGCCTGCATTTCCACCTGCCCGGTGAAGCCTTCCGTCGCCTCCGGATGGCAGTCGGCGTAGGGAATGTAGGGCTTGATGTCGTAGATCGGCGTGCCGTCCATCAGGTCCGCCCCGGCGACATGGAGCACCGGGCCGCGCGCGTCGGAAAATGTAATGCCCTCCAGACGCACGCACGACAGACCGATCGGGTTCGGCCGGAACGGCGAGCGCGTGGCGAACACCCCCATGCGCACATTGCCGCCCAGACGCGGCGGACGCACGGTCGGCGACCAGTCGGCGCGCACGTTCTCGGAAAACTCCCAGATGAGCCAGATGTGCGAGAACGCTTCCAGCCCGCGCACGGCGTCGCGGCTGCGAAATTCCGGCTCGAAAATGATCTCGGCCTGTAAACTCCCGACTACGCCGCTCTGGCGCGGAATGCCGAACTTCGTGGCAAAGTCGCTGTGGATGTGTGCGATCGGTCTCATAGCTCCATCTCCTCTGCAGTTTGACATACGTGGCGCACGCAGCACGTGCTGCATAGCGGCTTGCGCGCCGTGCATACGGCGCGGCCGTGCAGCACGAGCCGGTGGCAGAAGTCGGACGATTCCTCCGGCGGCAGGATCTTGCGCAGCGCGGTCTCGATCTTGACGGGGTCTTTCAGTCCGTCTACAAGCCCCATGCGGTTCGAGAGCCGGATGCAGTGCGTGTCCACGACCACGGCGGGCTTGTGGTACACGTCGCCGAGAATGAGGTTGGCCGTCTTGCGGCCGACGCCGGGCAGGGAAGTGAGGGCCTCCATCGTGTCCGGCACGCGGCCGCCGTATTCCGCGACGAGCTTGCGCGCGCACAGGACGATGTCCCGCGCCTTCGCCCGGTAAAAGCCGCAGGAGTGGACATATGGCTCTACGTCCTCGGGCTCGGCGGCGGCAAACGCCTCGAGCGTCGGAAAGCGCGCATACAGCGCCGGCGTGACCTGATTGACGCGCTCGTCGGTGCATTGCGCTGCCAGCCGCACGGCAAACAGCAGTTCATAATCTTTCTGATATTGCAGGGAGCAGTCCGCGGGGTAGGCCTGCGCCAGACAGCGGAGGATCTCCTGCACTTGTTCCGGTGTGCGCATATTGTTCACCTCTCCGGCAGTGTAGCACATTTTGCGCCGCCTGCCAAGTGCGGCGAGTTGCCAAGGCGCGCAAAATGCGGTATAATATCGCCATTGCATCACAGGAGGCGCGCTATGTACAGACCATTGGCGGATGAGATCCGGCCGACCACGCTCGACGATGTCGTCGGGCAAAAGCATATTCTGGGCCCGAACGGGATGCTCCGCCGCATCGTGGAATCCGGCGAGATCCCGAATATGGTGTTTTACGGCCCGTCCGGCACCGGCAAGACCACGGTCGCAAGCATCATCGCGGCCAGCACGAACCGCACCCTGCGCCGCCTGAACGCCACGACCGCGAGCATTTCGGACATCCGCAATATCATTGCCGAGCTCGACACCATGCTCACGCCCGGCGGTGTGCTGCTGTATCTCGACGAGATCCAGTACTTCAACAAAAAGCAGCAGCAGTCGCTGCTGGAGTTCATGGAGGACGGCCGCATCACGGTCATTGCCTCTACAACGGAAAACCCGTATTTTTATGTCTATAACGCGGTGCTCAGCCGCAGCACGGTGTTTGAGTTCAAGCAGGTGCCGGCCGCCGAGGTGGAAAAGGCCGTGCTACGCGCGGTGTCCATTCTCAGCGCACGGGAAAACGTCACGGCAGACATCGAGCCGGGCACGGCGGGGTATATCGCGTCCGTCTGCGGCGGCGATGTGCGCAAGGCGCTCAATGCGGTCGAGCTGCTCTTTTCGGCGGCGCCGAGAGAGGGGGATACCATCCGCCTTCTGCGCGCGGATGCCGAGAACATCACGCAGCGCAGCGCCATGCACTATGACCGTGCGGGCGACGACCACTATGACGTCGTGTCCGCGCTCATGAAGTCGCTGCGCGGCTCGGATCCCGACGCGGCGCTGCATTATCTGGCGCGCCTGCTCGAGGCCGGCGACCTGATCGGTGCGTGCCGGCGCATCCTGTGCTCGGCAAGTGAGGATATCGGCCTTGCCTATCCGCAGGCGGCCATGATCGTGAAATCCTGCGTGGACAGCGCGCTCCAGCTCGGCCTGCCGGAGGCGCGGCTGCCGTTGGCGGAGGCAGTGCTGCTGCTGGCCACGGCGCCAAAGTCCAACTCCGTTGTCATGTCCATCGACGCCGCGATCGCCGACGTTCGGGCAGGGAAGGCGGGGCCCATCCCGCGTGAGCTGCAGAACGTCCATGCCGACGGCACGGGCTTCGAGCGTGAGCAGGGCTACAAGTATCCGCACGGCTACCCGGGTCATTGGGTGCAGCAGCAGTACCTGCCCGATGAGCTGAAGGGAAAGCACTATTATGAATACGGTGACAACAAGACCGAGCAGGCGGCGCGTGCCTACTGGCAGCGCATCAAGGGGGAGTGAGTGATGGATATTCAGGTCGGCGACATTCTGACGATGAAAAAACAGCACCCCTGCGGCGAGAAACGCTGGGAGGTGCTGCGCATCGGCGCGGATTTCAAGCTGCGCTGCCTTGGCTGCGGGCGCGAGGTCATGGGCCCGCGCGCGAAGTTCGAGAAAATGATCCGGCAGGTCGACCGGAAAGAGACATAAAAAACCCGGAGGACGTGTCCTCCGGGTTTTTGTTTATCTGTGGATGCCCTGGAAAAACAGCGCCACCGTGCCGGGGCCGACATGCGAGCCTGTGACGGGCTCGTAGCACACGGTCAGGCATTCGCCGGTGAAGCCGCGCTGACGCAGCGCATCGAGCAGAAACTGCGCGCCGGCTGCATCGTCTGCGTGCGCGATGCCGATCTCCTCGGACTTGTCGGCGACGAGCTTCTCGTAAAAGTCTGCCAGCGCGGTGAGCGACTGCTTGCGGCCGCGCGTCTTGCCGCACAGGACGATCTTGCCCTCGTCATCGCCGCGCAGCAGCGGCTTGATCTTGAGCACGGTGCCGACGATGGCGGCAGCCTTGCTCACGCGGCCGCCGCGCTCCAGATAGGCGAGGTCATCGACCGTGAAGTACTGGCACATCGTATGGCGGCGGCGGGAGATCTGCTCGACGATCAGCGAGAAAGGCGCGCCGTTTTCGAGCATACGCGCGGCCTCGATCACCAGCAGCCCTTCGCCGAGCGAGGCGGCATAGGTGTCAATGGCGGCGATTTTCCGCTCCGGGAATTCTTCCTGCAGCTCCTGCACGGCCATGGCGGCCGCATGCGCCGTGCCGCTGATACCGCCGGACATGCCGATATAGATCACGTCATCGCCGGCCGCCAGCGCCGCGTGCAGCGGCTCGAGAAACGCGGCAAGGTTGATCATGGCGGTGGATACGGGCGTGCCGCTGCGCATGGCGTCATAGTAGGCTTTCCCATCGAAATCAACAGCAGGATCCTGATGCGCTTCAACGCCGTCGACGAAGTACGTCAGCGGGATGACGCGCAGGGAATATTTCTGAATGTAAGCAGCCGGCAGGTTTGCCGACGTGTCGGTAAAGATCTGGATCATGAGAGTGCTCCTTTGCTTGCTCAAAGTGCTGCACGGTGTGTGCCCTTTATCTGTACACCTGCTGGCGCATAAATACAAGCTACTGTCATTTTTCCCTGTCTACGTTCCAATTTTACGGTCTCTACCGGAAAAAATGCGGCTCTACACGGCCGTAGAGCGACTCTACTCCCGAAAAACGGCGGTTTTTACCGCTGATCTCCCACAAAAAGGATGGCGCAGACAGAAATATCCCGCGGCCCGGTTCGGAGCCGCGGGATGCAGAATAGAAGTAAAATTTACTTGATGAGCTTCGCAACTTCCTCGGCGAGGTCGTCCTGACGCTTCTCAATGCCTTCGCCCTTCTCAAAGCGGGTGTAGTTCACGAGCTTGATGGAGGCGCCGACCTGCTTGGCGACGGCGGCGATGTGCTCCTCAACGGAGACTTTGTCGTCCTTAACGAACGGCTGCTGCAGCAGGCAGATCTCCTTGAAGTACTTGCCGATGCCGCCCATGACGATCTTCTCGATGATGGCGTCGGGCTTCTTGGCGTTCTTCGGATCTTCCTTGGCCTGCGCCAGGCGGATCTCTTTTTCCTTCTCGATGAACTCCTCGGAGACGTCGCTCTTATCCTTGTAGGTCGGGTTCAGAGCCGCGATCTGCATGGCGATGTCCTTGCCCAGCTCGACGACGGCAGCGTCGGTGGACTCGGTCTCGAGGTTGACAAGCACGGCGATGCGGCCGCCCATGTGGACATAGGGGACGTTCAGGCCGGTGTCGTAGCGCGCGAAGCGGCGGACCTTGATGTTCTCGCCGATGACGAGGACCTTATCGTTCTGCTCCTCGAGCACGGTCTTGCCGTTGCCGTAAGCGCAGGCGTACAGCGCGTCGAGATCAGCCGGGTTCTCCTTGGCGACGACGGCGGCGACGCCCTTGACGTAATCCACGAACAGGTCGTTCTTGGCCACGAAGTCAGACTCCGCGTTGACCTCGACGATCACGCCGATACCATCGACGACGGCGGCGTAAGCCATGCCCTCGGCGGCGATGCGGCCGGCCTTCTTCTGAGCAGCGGCGAGGCCCTTCTCACGGAGCCATTCCACAGCCTTATCCATATCGCCGTCAGCAGCGGTGAGGGCCTTTTTGCAGTCCATCATGCCGACGCCGGTCATTTCACGCAGATTTTTCACATCAGCAGCAGAAAATGCCATAATTCTTTCTCCTTTATTGTTTTATCAGAAGGGCGGGTACGCGGCCCGCCCTTGCAGTTTTTCAATTACTCTTCGACCTTCTGGGCCTCTTCCTCGGAAGCAGCTTCCTCAGCGTCGGCGCCCTGACGGCCTTCCTGCACGGCGTTGGCCATGGTGGAAGAGATCAGGCGGATGGCGCGGATCGCGTCGTCGTTCGCGGGGATGACGTAGTCGATCTCGTCCGGGTCGCAGTTGGTGTCGACGATGGCGACGATCGGGATGTGCAGCTTGCGGGCCTCAGCGATGGCGTTGTGCTCCTTGCGGGGGTCAACGACGAACAGCGCGCCGGGGAGCTTCTTCATTTCCTTGACGCCGCCGAGGTACTTCTCGAGCTTCTCCATCTCGCCGAGCAGCTTCATGACTTCCTTCTTCGGGAGCATGTCGAAGGTGCCGTCCTCCTGCATCTTCTTGAGCTGAGCCAGACGGTCGATGCGGGTGCGCATGGTCTTGAAGTTGGTGAGCATGCCGCCGAGCCAGCGGGCATTGACATAGTACATGCCGACGCGGGAAGCCTCTTCCTTCACGGCGTCCGCAGCCTGCTTCTTGGTGCCGACGAAGAGGATGGTCTGGCCATTCTCTGCGAGGGTGCGCACGAAGTTGTAAGCCTCCTCGAGCTTTTTGACGGTCTTCTGCAGGTCAATGATGTAGATGCCATTGCGCTCGCAGTAGATGTACTCCGCCATTTTCGGGTTCCATCTGCGGGTCTGATGACCGAAGTGGACACCGGCCTCGAGAAGCTGTTTCATAGATACGACTGCCATAGTTTTTTGTTTCCTCCTTTAATTAGTTGCTACCTCCGGGAGCGTCAACTGTGCCCGACCAGGCCGAAGCCACATGGTCGCACATCGACCCCCGTGCGTAATGCTCTGGTATTATACCAGAGAAATCCGGACAATGCAAGAGGATTTGCCCGGATTTTTGCCGTTTTTTCAGGCTGTCAGAGATAATTCTGCCGCTTTTCCCGCCGGCGGCGCGGCTGCTGCGCCGCGACCTCGGCGAGAATGATATCCTCGCCCAATCTGGAGATGGATTCCCACGGCAGAATGTAGTCGTCATCGCCGCTGAGCAGACCGCCGAACTTTTTTTGCCCCGGCACGATCAGCGACACAATCTTGCCCTGCTCCAGATCGATCTCCGCGTCGCAGACATAGCCGAGCCGCTGCCCGGTGGTCAGGTCGATGACTTCCTTGTATCGCAGATCGGACAAACAGCATTTCATGGTAATCCCTCCGCAGCGTTTTGGTACCAGTCTATGGCGCCGGGTGGCGGTTTATGAGGGGAAGATGTTCTTGCGGATCTTGCCGAGTGCGTTTTTCTCCAGGCGGGACACCTGCGCCTGGCTGATGCCGATCTCACCGGCGACCTCCATTTGGGTCTTGCCGGCGTAAAAGCGCAGGGAGAGGATCTTCTTCTCGCGCTCGTTGAGGTCGGAGATGGCGTTCGAGAGCGCCAGATGTTCCAGCCACTGCTCGTCCGTGTTTTTCGTGTCACCGACCTGATCCATGACGCAGATGCTCTCGCCGTTGTCGGTGTAGATCGGCTCGTAGAGCGAGATGGGGTCACTGATCGCGTCGAGCGCGAACACGACGTCCCGCCGCGGGATGTCCAGTTCCTTTGCAATCTCGTCAAGCGTCGGCTCGCGGCCGGAGGCGGCAGTCAGGCGCTCTTTTGCCTGCAGGACCTTATAGGCGGTGTCGCGCGTGGAGCGGCTGACGCGGATGGGGCTGTTGTCGCGCAGGTAGCGCCGGATCTCCCCGGAAATCATGGGCACGCCGTAGGTGGAAAAGCGCACGTCGTGGTTTTCGGCGTCAAAATTGTCGATTGCCTTGATCAGACCGATGCAGCCGACCTGAAACAGATCGTCCACGTTCTCGCCGCGGCCGATGAATTTCTGGATCACGGACAGCACCAGCCGGAGGTTGCCGGCAATGAGCTGCTCGCGCGCGTCAGTGTCGCCGTGCTTTGCGCGGATGAGCAGTGCCCGGCAGGCGTCGCTGCTCAGGACTTTCAGGTCGGCCGTGTTGACACCGCAGATCTCGACTTTTCCAAGCATAAAAAATTCCTCCCATCCGGTACACCGTAGTGTTTCCGGGTGGAAGGAATTTGATACATCGGCAGATTACTGCTCGATAGCCTTGCTTTCTCTCTTCTTGGCAATGGCCTTCTGCAGCCAATCCTTGCCGTCCACATAGCGGGAGACGATGAAGGACACAACATAGTCGCCGGCGGAGTTGACCATGGTCGCCGGAGGATCGACGAGGTTGCCGATCGCCAGTGCGATCGGGTAGGCAACAGCCAGCTGGTCGGGGAAGAAGATCGTGCAGACTACCAGCTCGCCGGTACCGCCGCCGCCGGGGATGCCGCTCATGGCCACGGAGGAGAACACCGCCACGATGATGGCCAGAATGGCCTTTTCCGTCGTGAAGTCCAGTCCGAACACGCCGAACAGGAACGCGACCTTGATGATGGCGCTCATGGCCGAGCCGTCCATGTGCATGGTGGCGCCCATGGGCAGCACGATGTCCGTGACATCCTTGCTGATGCCGGTCTCATCGGCAACTTCCATGTTCGTCGGGATGGTCGCAACGGACGAGCAGGTACCGAACGACACCGCCGCCGGGCGGAACAGCTTGGAGAACATGATCTTCGCGCCGCCCTTGCCGCCGCCGAACTGGGCGTAGATGGGGAAGAACACGAACATGTACACGAAGCTCATGACGTAGTAGATAATGAGCGTGCGGCTGTAGTCGGCGACCAGCTCCGGGCCGTAAGTAGACACCAGATTGGCAAAGAAGCCGAAGAAGCCGATCGGGGCGTAGTAGGTGATGAGCTTCACAGTCTTCATGATGCAGCCCGTGATATCCTCGAGCACCTGCGCGGTCTTTGTCTCGGGGCCGCCGTTCATCTGGATGCCGAAGCCGAACAGCACCGCCGCAACGATCAGCGGCAGGATGGCCTTACGGCTCAGCAGCTCCATGAAGTCGGGCTTGGTAAAGAAGTTGACGATCATGTCGCCGAAGCCCAGCGTATCGCCGATCTCGCCTTCCGTGATGGTGTAGTGACCATCCACGAGCGGGAAGATGCGGCAGACGATGTACATGATGACACCGGCGATAGCGGCAGTGACCAGGAACGTTGCGATGGTCACACCCATGATCTTACCGGCGCGCTTGACACTTTTCATATTGGCGATGGCAGATGCGATGGAGCAGAACACCATCGGCACCACCACACAGAACATCATGTTGATGAACAGTGTACCCAGGAATTCGATCTTTTTGCCGAAGTTCGGGGCGAACGCGCCCACGAGACAGCCGGCGACGATGCCGGTGAGCATGAAGATCAGGAATCCGTAAGTCTTAAAGAAAGACTTGGAACCGTTTGCCTTGGCCATAAATGCAACACTCCCAGTGTGTAGATTGCGCCGTAACAGCGCTTTGGTGACAGTATATACAATTCGTCGTTGCAATAATTGTACAAAAATGCTATCATATATTGCAAAAGATGCTTTTTTCGGAGGCGAGCCATGCAGCAGACCGATTATGAGAGCAGGGGATACCTGCATGAAGATTTCCGTCTGTTCCACCTGAGCAGTGCGCTGGCGGAGGACACGGCGTTCCACTATCATGAATTTCACAAGCTGGTATTCTTTCTGGCCGGGCGCGGGAACTACATCGTCGAGGGGCGCACGCACGTGCTGCGTCCGTATGACGTGGTGCTTGTGCGGCAGGGGTCGATCCACAAGGCGCAGATCGACCCGAGCCAGCGCTACGAGCGCGTGATCCTCTACATATCGCCGGAATTTCTCCGCGCACAGTCCACGGCCGCTTCGCAGCTGGATGCCTGCTTCCGTCTGCCGGCCGATGGGCAGAGCTTTGTCCTGCGGCCGGAGGCAGGGCGGCGCGCAGCGCTGCTGCGCACGCTCGATGCGCTCGAGGCGGAGGAGCGGAGCACGGCCTACGGGCACGACCTGCTCGCGCGGGCGCAGATGCTGCAGCTGCTGGTCATGCTGGGCCGCGGGCTGGGTGACGACGGCGTGAACTACGCCCCGTCCGAGCACTGCAACGAGAAGACGGCGGCCATTCTCGAATACCTCAACACGCACCTGACCGAGGACGTCAGCATCGATGCGCTGGCGGACACCTTTTACCTCAGCAAATATTATATGATGCGTATGTTTCGGGAGGAGACCGGCTTCACCATTCACGGCTACCTCACGGACAAACGCCTGCGTGTGGCGCGCGACCTCATTGCACAGGGCATGCGCACGACGGACGCCTGCTTTCAGTGCGGCTATCATGACTATTCCGCCTTTTCACGGGCGTACAAAAAACGGTTTCAGGTCAGCCCGCGCGCCGATCTGACGAAAGGAGCGCAGTAAGCCATGCAGCTGCACGCACAGTATTATTACCAGCAGCTCCCGCCGCAGGAGCGCGCGGCCTATCATGGCATGCTGACCTGCCTGCGGGAGCTGACGCCGTCGGCGCGCATCCCGCGCCTGCCGATGGAAACGCTCAGCACGCTCTTTTTCCAGCTCCGGCTGGATCATCCGGAGATCTTCTACGCCGTTGGTTTTTCGTGCCGCGCGGTGCCGGAGGCGGCGTTTGTGGAGTTCTGGCCGGAGTACCGGTTTGAGAAAAAGCGCATCCGGGAGCACCGGCAGGCGATCGAGGCGCGCGTGACACGCCTGCTGCGGCCGCTGCGCAGTCTTCCGCCGGCGGAGCAGGAGCGCGCGATCCATGATTTCGTCGTGGAAAACGTCCGCTATGATAAGCTCGAAAAGCCGTATTCGCACGAAGTCATTGGCCCGCTGACCAACGGCGTCGGCGTGTGCGAGGGCATGGCCAAAACGGTCAAGCTGCTGTGTGACGGGCTCGGGCTGCCGTGCATGATCGCCGTCAGTGACCGGGACCGCGCCAATGGCGAGCGCTACCTGCACGCCTGGAACATCGTCCAGCTCGGCGGGCAGTGCTATCATCTGGACGCCACGTTTGACAATTCCCTCAGTAAGTACGGCACGCGCTATGACTATTTCAATCTCGACGATACAAAGATCTTCCGCGACCACCGGCCGCTGCTGTATCCGGCCCCGCCCTGCACGGACGGCGGGCAGTTTTACTATAAGCTGCAGCACCTGTCCTGGACGAAGCCGGAGGAGGCCGCGCGCCGGGTCGACCAGGCGCTGCGCAAGAAGCAGCCGGGGCTGGTGTTCCACTGGCGCGGCGGCTATCTGACGCGCGAGGTACTGGCGGAGCTGTGCCTGCAGATCGACGCGGCGGCGCAGGCACGCGGCCGGGCGGCGGCCATTTCGGTCAACTGGCCGCAGGCGGTGCTGCAGGTGCGCTTCGTCGATGCGGCCCAGCCGGTGGAAACGGAGTCGCTTGAGGACATCTGAGGCCCTTCCGTTCCGGGCAAAATGACGGAGCAGGGGGATGATTTTGCCGCGCATATGCATGGAACGGCGAAAACGTCTTTGCCTTCTTGACACAGCCCCGAGCGGCTTCTAAAATGAGCACAATACTAGGTTTTGCAGGGAGGAATTCCAATGAAGAAGCCGTTTGTAACAGCGGAGCAGCTTGAGGACATCACCGCGCGCTATCCCACACCGTTTCACCTCTATGATGCGCAGGGCATCCGCGAGAATGCCCGCCACCTGAAAGCCGCTTTTTCGTGGAATCCCGGCTACCGGGAATATTTCGCCGTGAAGGCTACGCCGACCCCCGCCATCCTCAAGATCCTGCAGGAGGAGGGCTGCGGCTGCGACTGCTCGTCGCTCACGGAGCTGATGATGGCCGAGCGCATCGGCAGCGTCGGCGAGAACATCATGTTCTCGTCCAACGAGACCCCGGCCGAGGATTACCGCCTGGCGGCAAAGCTCGGCGCGACCATCAACCTCGATGATATTACGCACGTGGACTTTCTGGAAAAGACGATCGGCTATATCCCGAAGCGGATCGGCTGCCGCTTCAATCCGGGCGGCACGTTCTCGCTCGGCAAGTCGCGCGAGGGCTTTCAGGTCATGGACAACCCCGGCGACGCCAAGTACGGCATGACGCGCGAGCAGATCACCGAGGCGTTCCGGATGCTCAAGGCCAGGGGCGCGGAGGAGTTTGGCATCCACGCATTTCTGGCATCCAACACCCTGTCCAATGAATACTATCCCGCGCTGGCGCGCATTCTCTTCCAGCTCGCGGTCGAGCTGCAGCGGGAGACCGGCTGCCATATCACGTACATCAACCTCTCCGGCGGCGTGGGCATCCCTTATCGGCCGGAGGAATCGGAAAATGACATTGCCGTCATCGGTGAGGGCGTGCGCAAGGTGTACGAGGAGATCCTCGTCCCGGCCGGCATGGGCGATGTAGCCCTGTGCACGGAGCTCGGCCGCTTCATGCTCGCGCCGTATGGTTATCTCGTGACGCGCGCGATCCATGCCAAGCATATTTACAAGGAGTACATCGGCACGGACGCCTGCGCCTGCGACTTGATGCGCCCGGCCATGTACGGGTCTTATCACCACATCACGGTCATGGGCAAGGAGAATGCGCCCTGTGACCACAAGTATGACATTGTCGGCGGCCTGTGCGAGAACAACGACAAGTTCGCCGTCGACCGCATGCTGCCGCGCATCGACATCGGCGATCTGCTGGTCATTCACGATGCCGGCGCGCACGGCCTCGCCATGGGCTATAACTACAACGGCAAGCTCCGCTGCGCGGAGGTGCTGCTGCAGCCGGACGGCTCCACGTGCCTGATCCGCCGCGCCGAAACGCCGGAGGATTATTTCGCCACCATGATCTGGGACGATTGAAAAAGAAAAGATCCGGGGACGGCTGTCCCCGGATCTTTTTTCGTTGGCTGTATGTAGGTCACATCACGCGCACGCAGTCGCGCGTGATCTCGTCGAGCGTGTGCACGCCGCACATGGCCATCGTGTCGCGCAGCTCGCTGCCGATCTTTTCGATGTAGGTTGCCACGCCCTGTGCGCCGTCGCCGTAGACCATCGGCACGAACGGGCGGCCGATGAGCACAGCGTCCGCGCCGAGCGCCAGCGCCTTGAACACGTCCGTGCCGGTGCGGATGCCGCCGTCGACGAAGATCTTCATGCTGCTGCCGACAGCATCGGCGATCTCCGGCAGCACCTCAGCGCTGGCCGGCGTCTGGCCGAGCACGCGGCCGCCGTGGTTGGACACGATGATCGCCGCCGCGCCCGCCTCTGCGGCCTTCTGCGCGCCGCGCACGGTCATGACGCCCTTGACGATGAACGGCATGCCCGCGTAGCGGATGATCTCCGTCAGTTCCTGCACGGATTTGCTGCCGGCCGGCGGCGTCATATTTTTCAGGAAGGGGAGGCCCGCACCGTCAATGTCCATGGCAACGGCCTTGCAGCCGCTGGTCCTGGCCAGATCGAGCTTTTCAAAGACCAGTTCCTGGTTCCACGGCTTGATCGTCGGCACGCCGACGCCGCCCGCGGTGCGGATGGCTTCCATCGCGCCCTGGAACACGGCGGCGTCCACACCGTCGCCGGTGAAGGCGGCGATGCCGCTGTCGGCGCAGGCGTTGACGAGAATGCTGTTATACTCGCGGTCGGTGTACTTTTCGCCGTAGTGCAGCTTCATCGCGCCGAGCGGAGCCGCGAAAAACGGGTAGCGGTACATGGTGCCGAACAGCTCCACGGCCGTATCGACGGGTTCGTTCGGGCAGATGGTGTCCATGTTGACGCAGATCTTCTGCCAGGCGTCAAAGTTGCGGATAAAGCCGCTGCCGGGCGCTTTGGCGCCGGGGCCGGGGACCTGGTTGCCGCAGGCTTTGCCGTTGCAGACCGGGCAGGCTTTGCAGTACGGCCCGATGCAGGTGCGTGCGCTGTCAAGAATCTCTTTGTACTCCATGAGGGTACCTCCGTATATCTTTTTCTGTATTGATAGGATCGTGGTTCAAACGCCGGTGCCGTCAAACGCCGGGATCATGTCGCCGGTCGCGGCATCGAGATCCTGATAAAAGCCGTCGGTGATCGGGCTGTCGATCAGGTACTGGTACATTTCTTCGTTTAGCTCCGGGGAGATGGGATGCTGCAGCTCCGGCCACTGCGCCAGATCGCCAACGGGTGTGTACTGGCTCATGAGGCTGAAAAGCACTTGGCCGGGTGCAAATGTCTGCCCGACCCAGTCGATGACGCGGCGGGTGTTTTCCCCCTGCTGCGGCAGGATAAGGTGCCGGATGAGCACGCCGCGCTGCAGCATGCCGTCCTCGTCGAGCCGGAACGGACCGGTCTGGCGGTACATCTCCAGAATGGCGGCGCGCGCGACCTGCGGATAGTCCGCCGCGGCGGAGTAGCGCGCGGCCGGCTCCGACAGGGCGTATTTCAGGTCCGGCAGGTATACCTGCACGAGCCCGTCGAGCATACGCAGCGTCTCGACGCATTCGTAGCCGGAGCTGTTCCAGACGACCGGGATGCCGAGCTCCAGCCCGGAGAGCGCCTCGGCGATCTGCCGCGTGTAGTGACTCGGCGTGACGAGGTTGATGTTGTGCACGCCCGCATCGCGCAGGCGCAAAAAAATGCCGCGAAGCTGCGCGACGGTGATCTCTTTTCCGTGCTCTCCGCGGCTGATGGTGCGGTTCTGGCAGAATACGCACCGCAGATTGCAGCCCGAGAAAAATACCGCGCCGCTGCCGCGTGTGCCGGAAATGCACGGTTCCTCGCCGAAGTGCGGCGCGGCCCGCGCCACGACCGGCGCGTCCGGCACGGCGCAAAAGCCGAATTGCCCGCCCGCGCGATCAACGCCGCAGCCGCGCGGACAGATGGAGCAAAGTTGTGTCATAATGCCTCCCGCGCATGGGGTCTTGCGCGAAATCTATTGATTCTGTGGATATTATAAAGTTTTTTCATCCATTTCGCAACCATCTTTGGCATGTTTCATGAAAAGTTCAGAAATCCAGCGCGTTCCTGTGGTAGCTTTATTTAAAAGGGAGATTGCAAAAAAAGCGGCTTCGGGATAAAATAATAGACGTCAAAATAGAAAAAATATGTAAGAGGAAAGCACTATGGTAGACATCGTTTTGGTGGAGCCGGAGATCCCGAACAATACCGGCGCCATCGCCCGCACCTGTGCCTGCACGGGTTCGCGGCTGCATCTGGTCAAACCGCTCGGGTTTGACATTTCCGACCGCGCGGTCAAGCGCGCCGGACTCGATTACTGGCATCTGGTCGATATCTCGGTCTATGAGAACATCGACGAGTATTTTGCCAAAAACGGCGATGAGAATCTCTGGCTGCTCACGACGAAGGCAAGCGTGAGCTATGCGGACGCCGACCTCTCGACCCCGAACGTGACGCTCATGTTCGGAAAAGAGACGCAGGGCCTGCCGGAGTGGCTGCGCGAGCGCTATGCCGACCATTGCCTGCGCATCCCCATGCGCGCGGAGGCGCGCAGCCTGAATCTGTCCAACACGGCGGCGATCCTGTGCTATGAAGCGCTGCGCCAGCAGAACATGCTCGGGCAGATCGACCTGAATGTCTGAATACCATATCACACGCCTGTGTGAAATCACAAAACAGGAGGAAGCAAGATGAACTACAACAAAATGACCGTCAGGGACGTCCCGCTTTCCGGAAAAAAGGTGCTCCTGCGCTGCGACTTCAATGTCCCGCAGGACAAAACGACCGGCGAGATCACGAGCGATAAGCGCATCGTGACCGCGCTGCCGACCATCCGCTACCTGCTTGACAACGGCGCTGCCGTGATCGCCTGCTCGCACCTCGGCAAGCCGAAGGGCACGTGGAAAGAGAGCCTCACGCTCGCTCCTGTGGCCAAGCGCCTGTCGGAGCTGCTGGGCATGGAAGTCATCTTTGCCAAGGATATTGTCGGCGAGGACGCCAAGGCCAAGGCGGCCGCGCTGCAGCCGGGCCAGCTCCTGCTGCTGGAGAACCTGCGCTTCGATCCCCGCGAGGAGAAAAACGATCCCGAATTCGCCAGGGAGCTTGCCTCCATGGCGGAGCTCTATGTCTCCGATGCGTTCGGCACGGTGCACCGTGCGCACGCTTCCACCGCCGGTGTCGCGGCGTATCTGCCTGCTTACGCCGGACTGCTGATCGAGAAGGAGCTGTCCGTCATGGGCAAGGCGCTCGAGGATCCGAAGCGCCCGTTTGTGGCCATCCTCGGCGGTGCGAAGGTGTCCGATAAGATCGGCGTCATCAACAATCTGCTCGAAAAGGCCGACACGATCATCATCGGCGGCGGCATGGCCTATACGTTTATCAAGGCGCAGGGCGGCGAGATCGGCACGTCCCTGCTCGAGGCAGACAAGATGGACTATGCGCTCGAGATGATCCGGAAAGCGAAAGACCGCGGCGTGAAGCTGCTGCTGCCGGTGGACACCATGGCCGGCGATCAGTTTGCCGCCGACTGCGCGCGCAAGGTCGTGCCGACCAATGCTATCCCAGCCGACTGGATGGGCCTTGATATCGGCCCCGAAACCATCCAACTGTTCACAGAAGCCGTCAAGGGCGCCGGTACGGTCGTCTGGAACGGCCCGATGGGCGTGTTTGAGTTCCCGGCCTTTGCCGCCGGCACGGAAGCCATTGCGGCGGCGCTGGCAGAGTCCGGCGCGGTGACGATCGTCGGCGGCGGTGACTCGGCCGCTGCGGTCGAGAAGCTCGGCTTCGCCGATAAAATGACGCACATTTCCACCGGCGGCGGTGCTTCGCTGGAGTTCCTGGAAGGTAAGGAGCTGCCGGGCGTTGCGTGCCTGCTGGATAAGTAAGTCGCAGAAAGGAATCATTGGATATGAATTTGAAAGAGAGAAAAGCAATCATCGCCGGCAACTGGAAGCTCAATAAGCGCGTGGCCGAGATCCCGGCCTTCACGCAGGAGCTGCAGGCGAATCTTCCCGCCGAGCGCTGCTGTGACGTGGTCATCTGCGCGCCGTATCCGCTCATTGCCGCGCTGGAGACGGCGGGGCAGGGCTGCCACCTCGGTGTCGGCGCGCAGGACGTGTCCGAGCACCAGCACGGCGCATTCACCGGCGAGGTGTCTGCCGAGCAGCTCAGCGACCTCGGCGCGCAGTACTGCATCGTCGGCCACAGCGAGCGCCGCAGCTACCACGGCGAGACCGACCTGCAGGTCAATGCCAAGACGAAGATCCTGCTCGACAACAGCATCACGCCGATCATCTGCGTCGGGGAGAGTCTTGCGCAGCGCGAGCATGATCTGACTGAGACGTATGTCGCCTATCAGGTCGCAGCGGCCTTCTCCGGCCTCACGGCCGAGCAGGCCATGCACTGTGTCATCGCCTATGAGCCCCTGTGGGCCATCGGCACCGGCAACACCGCCACGAGCGCGCAGGCGCAGGAAGTCTGCGCGTCGATCCGCGCCACGCTCGGCAAGCTCTATGACCTTGAGACGGCCCAGACGATCAGCATCCTTTACGGCGGCTCCATGAACGCGGGCAACGCGGCCGAGCTGCTGTCCCAGCCGGATATCGACGGCGGCCTGATCGGCGGCGCGTCGCTCAAGCCGGTCGATTTCTCGAAGATCGTCGCCGCGACGGCGCAGGGAGCCTGCGAATGAGCAACGGGAAAGTCGCACTCATCATTCTCGATGGCTACGGCATTGGCGAGCCGAACGACGGCAACGCCATTTACATGGCCCAAACGCCGGTCATGGACGGCCTCCTGCAGCGCTGGCCGCACACAAAGCTGTCCGCTTCGGGGCTGGACGTCGGCCTGCCGGACGGGCAGATGGGCAACAGCGAAGTCGGCCACACGAACATCGGCTCCGGCCGCATCGTGTTTCAGGATCTGCCGCGCATTACGAAAGCCATTGAGGATGGGACATTCTTTGAAAATCCGGTCTATTCAGCAGCACTGGACAACGCAGCATACGGCAAGGCCCTGCACATCCTTGGCCTGCTGTCCGACGGCGGTGTGCACAGCCACATCCGGCACATCTTTGCCATGGTGAAAATGGCGCACGACCGCGGCATCGGGCGCGTGTACCTGCACTGCTTCCTCGACGGACGCGATGTTGCGCCCACGAGCGGCGCTGGCTACGTCCGGCAGCTGCGCGACTACTGTGCCGAGCTCGGCACCGGCAAGATCGCAACGCTGCAGGGTCGCTTCTACGGCATGGACCGCGACAAGCGCTGGGATCGCATCGAGGCCAGCTACAACGCCATGGTCTGCGGCGAGGGCATACAGGATCCCGACCCCGTTCATGCGATGGAGGCCAGCTACGCCGCCGGTGTGACGGATGAATTCGTCAAGCCCGTCGTCTGCGACCCGAACGGGCGCATTCAGTCCGGCGACAGCGTTATCTTCATGAATTTCCGTCCCGACCGCGCGCGCGAAATGACCTATGCGCTCACGCAGCCGGACTTTGACGGCTTCCGGCGCAAGATCGTTGCGGAGCATCTGCACTATGTCTGCACGACGCGCTACGATGAGAAGCTCACCGGCCTCCCGGTCGCGTTTCCGCCAGAGGAGCTGCACGATACGCTCGGCGAGATCGTCAGCGCCCACGGCCTGCGCCAGCTGCGCATCGCGGAGACGGAGAAATATGCGCACGTCACGTTCTTCTTCAACGGCGGTACGGAGACACAGTACCCCGGCGAGGACCGCGTGCTCATCCCGTCGCCGCGCGAGTATCCGACCTATGACCTCATCCCCGAGATGAGCGCTTTCAAGATCAAGGATGAGCTGGTCCGGCGCATCCGCACCGGTACATATGACATGATCGTCTGCAACTTCGCCAACTGCGACATGGTCGGCCACACCGGCGTGATGCCGGCCGCCATTCAGGCGGTCGAGTGCGTGGATCGCTGCCTCGGCGAGGTCGTCGCGGCGGCGCAGGAGATGGGCTACACGCTGCTCGTCACCGCGGACCACGGCAACGCCGACCGCATGGTCGAGCCGGACGGTTCGCCGAACACGGCGCACACAACGAATCTCGTGCCGCTGGTGCTCGTCGGCAGCGATCTGCCGCTGCGCCCGCACGGCCGCCTTTCCGATATCGCACCCACCATGCTCGAACTCATGCACATCGAGCCCAAACCCGCAATGACAGGCGAGAGCCTTATCGAAAAATCATAAAGGAGTATGAACATGAAGGATTATTTTGAAATTGTGGACGTCAGCGCCAGAGAGATTCTCGACTCCCGCGGCAATCCGACCGTGGAAGTGGAGGTCACGCTCGATGACGGCACCGTCGGCCGTGCGGCCGTTCCGTCCGGTGCTTCCACCGGCATCTACGAGGCCTGCGAGCTGCGCGACGGCGATAAGAGCCGTTACCTCGGCAAGGGCGTGCTCAAAGCCGTGGAGAACGTGAACGTCGAGATCGCCGAGGCGCTGCAGGGCATGAACGTGCTCGACCAGACCTCGATCGACAAGCTCCTGATCGAGCTCGACGGCACGCCGAACAAGACCCGCCTCGGCGCCAACGCCATCCTCGGCGTGTCCCTCGCGTGCGCGAAGGCCGGCGCACTGGCGACCGGCCAGAGCCTGTATAACTACATCGGCGGCTGCAATGCCAAGACCCTCCCGGTGCCGATGATGAACGTGCTCAACGGCGGCGCACACGCCACCGGCAGCAACGTCGATATTCAGGAGTTCATGATCATGCCCGTCGGCGCCAAGAGCTTCTCCGAGGCGCTGCGTATGTGCTCGGAAGTGTTACACGTGCTCAAGAAGGTCGTTCCGGCCTCCGGCGTGGGCGATGAGGGCGGCTACGCGCCGAACCTCGACAGCGACGAGGACGCGCTCAAGGCGCTCGTCAAGGCCATCGAGCTGGCCGGCTACAAGCCGTATGACGATTTCATGATCGCCATCGACAGCGCCTGCTCCGAGTGGTTCAACGCCGAGGACGGATGCTATCATCTGCCGAAGCGCGGCATCGTCATGACCCGCGAGCAGATGGTCGACATGTACGCCGACTTCGTGGAGAAGTACCCGATCATCTCCCTGGAGGACGGCATGGCCGAGGACGACTGGGAAGGCTGGAAAATGCTCATGGATCGCCTCGGCAAGAAGATCCAGCTCGTAGGAGACGATCTGTTCGTCACGAACGTCCAGCGCATCAAAAAGGGCATCGAGCTCGGCGCAGCCAACGCGGTGCTCATTAAGCTCAACCAGATCGGCACGCTGACTGAGACGCTCGACGCTATCCAGATGGCGCACCGCGCCGGCTGGACGGCCGTCGTCTCGCACCGCTCCGGCGAGACCGAGGACACCACGATCGCGGACATCTCCGTTGCCGTCAACGCCGGCCAGATCAAGACCGGTGCGCCGAGCCGCACGGACCGCGTGGCGAAGTACAACCAGCTCCTGCGCATCGAAGACGAGCTGTTTGACGTGGCGCAGTACCCCGGCAAGGACGCATTCTTCAGCATCAAAAAGTAATTTTCCCCAACCGGTATAAAAGGTGTTTGCGTGGGTGACAATACCCATGCAAACACCTTTTTTCTTGGAGGGAAACACGATGGAACCGAACAAGGACAAAAAACCGGAGAAGAGATCCGTACGCTTCATCGAAGGCAAGGGCTTCTACATAGCCCTCGTCCTGTGCGCAGCGGTGATCGGCGTTTCCGCCTGGTCACTGCTGTCGGGTACGAAGACTATGGATGACGGACGCGATCAGAACGCGGTGCTGGAAGTGACGCCTGCGCCGACGATCCCCGTGCCGGAGACGGCGGAACCCACACTGGAGATGACACCGGAGCCGGAAATTCCGGCCGAGGATACAGCCGCAGCGGCGGCGCAGGACAAGTACGTCTGGCCGGTAGACGGCGCTGTGCTGCGGCCGTATGCCATGACGGCGCTGGCCTACGACGAGACCATGTCGGACTGGCGCACGCATGACGGCATTGACATCGAGGCCAAGTACGGCACAGTTGTCTCGGCCATGGCGTCCGGCACGGTCACAAAGGTGTATTACGATGATCTGTACGGCACGACCGTCGTGACCGAGCGGGAGGACGGGCTGCGGTGCACGTACGCCAATCTTGAGTCGATCCCGACGGTGAATGTCGGCGATCAGGTTTCCGTTGGGGATACCATCGGCTCGGTCGGCGATTCCGCCGGCTGCGAGTCGGCACAGGAGAGCCACCTGCATCTGTCGGTTGCGGCCTCCGGTCAGAGCGTGTCGCCGCTGGACTATCTGCCGCAAAAAAATTAAAAATTCGCCGCAAAACTTATTGACAACAGGAGCATTGTTTGGTACAATGCTCCTTGCGTTTGGCAGTTGGCGAGACGCGAACAACATGGCGGCATAGCTCAGTTGGCCAGAGCATTCGGTTCATACCCGAAGTGTCCCCGGTTCGAATCCAGGTGCCGCTACCAGGGGGATGCTGCACCCGCAGCATCCCATCTTAGGCCCGTTGGTCAAGTGGTTAAGACACCGCCCTTTCACGGCGGTAACATGGGTTCGAGTCCCGTACGGGTCACCATTTGGAGGCTTAGCTCAGCTGGTTAGAGCGCATGCTTCACACGCATGAGGTCGATGGTTCGAGCCCATTAGTCTCCACCAGCAAAATCCTGTGTTCTTTGAACACAGGATTTTCTTGTTTCAGGAGGTGCTTATGAAGCTGATCGCTTTGGATCTGGACGGGACTCTGCTCAATTCGGACAAGGTCGTTTCCGAAAGAAATGCCGCTGCGCTTTCGCTTGCAGCCGAACAGGGGAACGTGATCGCTCCAGCGACCGGGCGCGCCCTGCGGGCGATCCCGGAGCAGGTGATGGCGTTTCCGTTCGTGCACTATGCCATTACGATCAATGGCGCGAAAGTGTCGGATACGCGCACCGGACAAGCGCTCCTGCGCGCGGAGATCGCACTCGATACCTGCCTGCGCCTGCTCGATTTTGTCGGACGTTATGACGCGATGTATGACTGCTATTGGAATGACACCGGTTGGGTCGATCGGTCGTTTCTGGAGCGGGTGCGCTACTATAATTCCGATGAGGAAGTGGTCACGCTCCTGCGGACCACCCGCGCACCGCTGGATGATCTGAAGGCATTCCTGCGTGAAAACGGCCAGCCGGTGCAGAAGGTGCAGCTCTGCTTTCGGGATATGGCCGAGCGCGAGACGGCCCGGGCAGAGATCGCGGCGGCGTTCCCGGATATCCTGGTCACGTCGTCCTTCCGCAACAATCTGGAACTCAACGCCGCCGACGCGGACAAGGGCAGGGCGCTGCTCGCGCTCGCACAGCATCTGGGCATTCCGGCCGCAGACACCATCGCCTTCGGCGACAGCTCCAACGATCTGCGCATGCTGCGCGCTGCCGGCACGAGCGTTGCCATGGGCAATGCCGCGCCCGAGGTGCGCGCGGTCTGCGGCTGCGTGACCGATACCAACGATCACGACGGCGTGGCGGCGTTTCTTTATGCGCACGTTCTGCACGGAAAATGAGATAAAAAAAGACCGCGTTCCGAAGAACGCGGTCTTTTCCATGCGGGAAATTACTTCTTGAGGTTGGCCTTGATGACCTCGCCCAGAATGGTCATGCCCTTTTCGATCTTCTCTTCGGGCATGCAGGAGTAGTTCAGGCGGATGCAGTTATTGTGGCCGGCGTCCGGGAAGAAGCCGTCGCCCGGAACGTATGCGACATTGCGCGCCAGGCACTGCTTTGCCATCTCGTTGGTGTTGATGTACTCCGGCAGCTCGACCCAGGTGAACAGGCCGCCGTTGGGGTGAGTGAACTTCGCCTCAGGCGGGAACTCGCGCTCCATGGTCACCATCATGACGTCACGGCGCTTGCGGTAGCACTCCTTGATGGTGGCAACGTGCTCGTCGAGGTCGAACATGTCGATGAACTTGGAGACAACGAGCTGCGCCTCGGTGGAAGCCTGCAGAGACGCGGCCTGCGCGAGGAAGTTGTACTTCTGGAGGATCTCGCCGTCGGCGCAGACCCAGCCCAGACGGTAGCCGGGCGCCAGGATCTTGGAGAAGGTGCCCAGGAAGACAACGAGGCCCTTGGTGTCCATGCTCTTGAGCGCGGGCAGGTACTCGCCTTCAAAGCGGAGCTCGCCGTAGGGGTTATCCTCAACGACGGGGATCTCGTACTTATTGATGATGTCCATGAACTGCTTGCGGCGCTCGAGCGGCCAGGTGCGGCCGGACGGGTTCTGGAAGTCGGGGATGACGTAGATCATCTTGACGTTCTCGGTCGTGGCGAGCACTTTCTCAAGCTCTTCCATGATCATGCCGTCGCCGTCGGTGGGGATGGCGACAAAGTTCGGCTCGCAGGCCTTGAAAGCGTTCAGAGCGCCGAGGTAGGACGGGCTCTCAATGATGACGACATCGCCCTTGTCGCAGAAAACACGTGCCGAGTAATCCAGACCCTGCTGAGAACCGGAGGTCACGAGGATGTTGTCCGCGCTGGTCTTGATATTGAGCTTCGCTTCCATGCGATCGGCGATCTGCTGGCGGAAGTGCTCGAAGCCGTTGGTGCTGGAGTACTGCAGCGCGATCTTGCCCTGCTCCTCAAGAACAGCGTCGGTCGCGGCCTTGATCTTGTCAACGGGGAAGAGCTCGGGCGCGGGCATGCCGCCGGCAAACGAGAGCACTTCCGGCTTGTTGGCCAGAGCTAGAAGCTCGCGGATCGCGGAACCCTTCAGCTGACTCATTCTGCTGGAAAACTGTACCATTTCTTAATTTCCTCCTTATTTTGCAGGTAATGATGAACAAAATCATCTATTACTTCTCATCATATTTAAGCACATTTTCATAGCAAAGTAAACCGTTTCCACGAATTCCAGCGAAAATTTTCGTTTTCATAATTTACACGGTTGTTTTTATTTCTTGACATAGAACGGGAAATTCGATATGATGAGGCAAAGGGGTGTTCAGCATGATTGGAACCACGCTCAAAAAACTGCTGGATGAACGCGAGATCAAGGTCAACGAGTTTGCGCGGCAGATCCATGTGCCCGCGCAGACGCTCTACAGCATCATCCGGCGCGACAATATGAAGATCGATTTTGAACTGCTGCTGCGTATCTGCGATGCGCTGCATGTCCCGCTGGAGACGTTCTGCGGCACCGGCAGCACCGACCAGCCGACGCCCGAGGAGTGGGAGACGCTCTGGAAGCTGCGCCGTCTGGATGCGCACGGCCGGCTCGTGACGCTGCAGCTGCTGGATGCCGAGTGCGCGCGCATGCAGGCTTCCGAGCAGCAGCCGGAGCAGCAGAAGATCATCCCGCTGTATATGACACCCGCCGCAGCCGGCTATGCCTCGCCAGCCTTCGGGGACGACTATGAGGATTATGCCGTCGCGGCGGATTCAGAGGCGGATTTCGCGGTGCGCATCACCGGCGACAGTATGGAGCCGTACATCCATGACGATTCCATCGTGCTCGTCAAACGCGGCGCCACGATCTACGATGGGGACATCGGTCTGTTTTTCGTGGACGGCGATATGAAGTGCAAGCAGTACTGCCAGGACTACCTCGGCAATGTGTATCTGTTCTCCCTCAACCGTGCGCGCAAGGATGCGGATGTGACGATCAGCGCCTCATCCGGCATCACCATCTGCTGTTTTGGCAAGGTGCTGCTCAAGGGCAAGATCCCGCTGCCGCAGGACTGAAAAAAGCAACGGCCATCCGCCGATCGGCGGATGGCCGTTTTGCATACTTTTATGTATCAGCGGTACATGAACGAGTAGTCCACGCTCAGGTCGCTGCCGGTCCAGGAGCCGTCGAGCTTGCTGAGTGCACGCGCATAGCCCTCTTCGTCCTCTTTGTACGGGCGCGGGCAGTAGTCATTCTTGCTGTCCGTGCTCGACAGACGGCAGGGGATGAGATCGTAACCGTCGACGGCCCAGCTGTCGCCGTCTTTTTTCACAGTCACCTGTGCGATCGCCGTGTCCACGTCGCGCGGAGCGGTGTTGCCGCCGAAGCTGAAGTTGCCGAGACTGTAGAAGATATAGCCGCCGTTGTAGGCTTCCATCTTCTGCAGGACATGCGGGTGCGTGCCGAAAACGATGTGCGCGCCCGCGTCAATGGCCGCATGCGCAAAGGATTCCTGATTTGCAGTCACCTTGTAGCTGCCCTCCGTGCCCCAGTGCGGGGCGAAGATCAGAATGTCCGCGCCAGCTTCCTTGAGTTTCTGGATCCCGGTGGTGATGTTGCTTTTGCTCAGGCCGGTCCACCCCGGACAGTAGATGCCGATCTTCAGTCCATGCTCGGTCGTGATCACCTTGGATTCTCCGGCGGCTGCCCACGGAACGCCAACTGCGTCGAGCGCGGCCTTTGTGTCCGCGACGCCTTTGGCGCCGAAGTCGTCCGTGTGGTTGTTGCCGAGTGTGACGCACTCCACGCTGCCCTGCACCAGGATATCCGCATAGGACGACGGGCCGCGGAAATAGAACAGGGAAGAGGACTTGAGCTTTTCATCCGAAAACGTGCACTCGAGGTTTGCAAGGGTGAATTCGTCCTGATCCAGGTAGTCTACCACGCCGGAAAATGGCCAGGACGTCCCGTTTTTATCAATATAGCTGTCAAAATCGCGCCCGGTCTGGATCGAGGCAAGCGTGCAGTCGCCGACCATGGAGATGACAAACGTGTCCGGCTCCTTTGGCTTGTCGGCGTTTTGCACCGGACGTGGCGTACCGGCTGCACTGCCGCGGTCAGGCATTGTGATGGGGTCCTTCGCCAGAACGTCGCAGGTCATGATTGCGACCCAGACGCCGAGCCCGATGGCGATTACGAGCACAACGATCAGAAAAATACCGGATTTGGAGAGCTTCATGGCGTCACCTTTTCAAAACAGACTAATGTTAATATTATAAACGACCGGTCGGAAAATGTAAATATCGCATTTCGCTCTTGTCCGCGCGGCGTGTTCGGGGTACAATAGGGCGATTACATTGGGAGTGACGATGCCATGGAACGAAATTATCCGAAAATTCAGATCACGGACAAGGCAGCGCGCAGCCTGCGCAGCGGCCACCCGTGGGTCTATGCAGATGAAGTGCTGCAGGCAGACGCTGCCTGCGTCGACGGGCAGATCGTGGATGTGACCACACGCAGCGGCCACTGGCTCGGCGCCGGATTTTATAACAGCGCGTCCAAGATCCGCGTGCGCGTGCTCTCGCGCAACGCGAATGATCACTTTGACGAGGCATTCTGGGCGCGGCGCATTCGGTACGCGGTCGATTACCGCTGCACGGTCATGGGGCAGGATTTCGACAACTGCCGCCTGATTTTCGGCGAGGCGGACGGTTTCCCGGGGCTGACGGTCGATCGCTTCGGCCCGATCCTGGTCGCGCAGGTGCTCTCGCTGGGCATGGAGCTGCGAAAGCAGCAGCTATTTGCGCTCCTGCTGCAGACGCTGCACGCAGACGGTGCGCAGATCGACGCGATCTACGAGCGCAATGATGTCAAGCTCCGGCAGAAAGAAGGCATGGAGCAGGGGACAGGCTTTGTGACGCTCGACGGTCTTCGGACGGATCTGGACGGACACGTGACGATCCGGGAAAACGGCATCCTGTACGACGTGGATTATATCCATGGACAGAAAACCGGGTTCTTCCTCGATCAGAAGTATAACCGCCGCGCAGCGGCGCAGCTCGCACAGGGCAAGCATGTGCTTGACTGCTTCACGCACACCGGGGCTTTCGGGCTCAACTGCGCAGCGGCAGGCGCGGCATCCGTCTTGTCGGTGGATGTATCGGAAGATGCGCTCACGACCGCGCGGCACAATGCAGCGCTCAACGGCCTGCAGGATCGCGTGGAGTATCTCTGCGCCGATGTGTTCGACCTGCTCACGAAGCTGGCCGAGCAAAAGCGCGGGGCATATGATTATATCATCCTTGACCCGCCGGCCTTCACTAAGAGCAGCGCGACCGTGGCGAACGCCATCCGCGGCTATAAGGAGATCAATCTCAAAGCCATGCGCATCCTGCCGCGCGGCGGCTATCTGGCCACGTGCTCGTGCTCGCACTTCATGACGGACGATCGTTTCCGTGCCATGCTGGCGGACGCCGCCAGGGACGCGCAGGTCTCCCTGCGGCAGATCGAGGCACGGCAGCAGGGGCCGGATCATCCGATCCTCTGGAACGTGCCGGAGACGGATTATTTGAAGTTCTATCTGTTTCAGATCGTATGACACAGACGAAAAAAGCCTCGCAGAGTTTGCCGCCCGCAGGCGGCAAAGCATTGCAATCATTTTCTCTTGAGACATGTGCGTGAGAGAAAATGCTTCTCAGGCTGCAAGTGTGGAATTCGTGTGCAACCGGCACACAAATTATGCGCGCAGCAGACTGCAAGCCCTTTGTCGGAAAAACCCGGAGGGTTTTTCCGACAGACTCAAAAAGCCCGTTGGCAAACTGCCAACGGGCTTTTCCATATCTGGATTTACAGCACGTTCATGAGGTTGAACGCAATAATCAGGCCAGCAAACACGATGGAGACCGTGGAGCAGAGCTTGATGAGGATGTTCAGGGACGGGCCGGAAGTATCCTTGAACGGGTCGCCGACGGTATCGCCAACGACAGCCGCCTTGTGCTGGGGGCTGCCCTTGCCGCCGTGGTTGCCGCGCTCGATATACTTCTTTGCGTTATCCCAGGCGCCGCCTGCGTTGGACATGAACACGGCCATTGCAAAGCCGGTGACGGACACGCCGCCGAGCAGGCCGACAACGCCGGTGGGTCCAAGGATCAGGCCGGTGACGATCGGGACGACAACAGCCAGCAGCGCCGGAGCGACCATCTCATGCAGAGCGCCCTTGGTGCACAGGCTGACGCAGGCCGCGTAATCCGGGTCTGCCTTGTAGTCCATGATGCCGACGATCTCGCGGAACTGACGGCGCACTTCCACGACGATGGACTGCGCAGCGGTCTGCACAGCGCTCATGGTCAGCGCGGAGAAAACGAAGGTAAGCATCGCGCCGATGAACAGGCCGACCAGAACGGACGGGCTCGTCAGCGTGAAGTTGAGGGTCTCGGGCGTGCGGGTCTGCACGATGTTGACGTAGGACACGAGCAGCGCCAGAGCAGTCAGGGAAGCAGAGCCGATCGCAAAGCCCTTGCCGGTGGCAGCAGTGGTGTTGCCAAGGGAATCGAGGGCGTCGGTGCGGTCGCGGACTTCTTCCGGCAGGCCGGACATCTCGGCAATGCCGCCGGCGTTGTCGGCCACGGGGCCGTAAGCGTCGGTCGCAAGGGTGATGCCGAGGGTGGAGAGCATGCCGACAGCGGCAATGCCGATGCCGTACAGGCCCTGGTTGAACTCAGCAGTGAACGCACCGCTGGCATCGATGATCGTGGTGGTGCCGCCTGCGCAGAAGTAGCTGAGCAGGATGGCGACGGAGACAATCAGAATGGAAGCCATGGTGGACTTCAGGCCCAGGGAGATACCGCCGATGATGATCGTAGCGGAGCCGGTCTCGGAAGCCGCGGCCAGCTGCTGGGTGGGCTTGTAGTTGTCAGAGGTGTAGTACTCGGTGAAGTAGCCGATGGCGCAGCCGCCGATGAGGCCGCAGAGGATGGCGACGTAAACGCCCCAGCAGTGCTGCTCGGGTCCGAGAATGAGGTAGGACAGGGGCAGGGCGAGCACAGCGGAGAGGGCGGCAGCCGTGTAGGTGCCGGTGCGCAGGCTCTTGAGCAGGGACATCTGGGTAGCGTCTTCCTTCGTCTTGATGAGGAAGGAGCCAATCAGCGAGCAGACAATGCCGCAGACAGCCAGCGCAACGGGCAGCAGCATGCCGCTCCAGCCATAGTTGGCGGCGGCGCTCAGCGCGAAGGTGGCAAGGATGGAGCCGACATAGGACTCGTACAGGTCAGCGCCCATACCGGCAACGTCGCCGACATTATCGCCGACGTTGTCCGCGATGGTCGCGGGGTTACGCGGGTCATCTTCCGGAATACCGGCTTCGACTTTACCGACGAGGTCGGCGCCGACGTCAGCAGCCTTGGTGTAGATGCCGCCGCCGACACGGGCGAACAGCGCCATGAAGGAAGCGCCCATGCCGTTCATGACCATGATGTTGGCAAGCACGGTGGGATCGGTGATCTTGCCGATGTAGCGCAGGCCGATAAACCAGAGCGTGATGTCCAGAATGCCGAGGCCGACGACCGTGAAGCCCATGACCGTGCCGGAAGAGAAGGCAACGTTCAGGCCGTGGTTCAGGCTCTCGTGCGCGGCGTTGGCCGTGCGGGCATTGGCGGCAGTGGCGATCTTCATACCGATCAGGCCGGCGAGCATCGACCAGATACCACCGGTCAGGAAGGCAAACGGCGTCACTCTGGAGAGCATCTGGCCCTTGGAAGCAAAGGCGATGATCAGCAGGATGACAAATACGACTGCAAACACTTTTGCAACAGTGGAATACTGCTGCTTCAGGTAGGCGTTGGCACCGGCGCGGATCGAAGAAGCGATCTTGACCATCTTCTCGTCGCCTTCAGAGCACTTCATAACTTTGCACTTCTGCAGGTAGGCGAAAATCAGGGCGAGCGCGGCTCCGACGAAGCCGATCCAGAATAGGTTATCCATGGTTTTCCTCACTCCTAATATTTTGGGCTTTGGCCGGCGTGCTCTCTTCCATACGCCGGTCAACTGTCTTGATGACGTACATATATTAAACTAATCTGATCATAAAAGCAAATACTTCTTGCAAAAACGATGAATTTTTTTGCGTTTTTTTCGCCGGAATCGTTCACTTTGCGCTTCCGCAAAAAAAGAAGAGGGAGAACCGGGCGGTTCTCCCTCTTTCGGGGTGATTGCAGAAGTGATTACTTCTTGGCGAGACCCTTCTGGCGAGCGTACTCGGCAGCACCCAGAGCGCCC
>OIZB01000080.1_pt1 | contig 93605 bp, 90 predicted proteins | sample 1588401 | NCBI WGS metagenome assembly OIZB01 (sample SAMN03283270) | human gut metagenome | biome: human-associated habitat; material: feces | host: Homo sapiens | place: USA | collected 2013
TTAATCCATAAAATTAATTATGAAAAAAATCATTTGTAACTGTTACTCCTGATGAAGGCATCGGAAATAAAATATTAAGTGTTGAATGTGATGCTTATAATGATGCTGATGATTAAGAAGAAGATATTATTGTATCAAGAGAAATAACTGAAACTATTAATTTGATTACTAATAATATATGGTAAAGTAATAGTTATTATAAAGATTTTATTTTGTCATTCTTATGTTTTGTATTTAAGAAGTAATTCTTATATTTGCCCGTATCATTAAGTTGGTACGGGCTTTTTTGTTGCTCGTAATAAAACAGATAAAATTATTGATTATGGCATTACATGTATGGTTAGTTGAAGGTTCTAAAATTATTCTTAATATAGAGCAGATTCTTAAAGTTCCTGTTCTTGCTAAGATATATAATGATTGGCATAATGATAGAGAGCTTATGTATAAAATATTTAAGTTTATTGATTGTTATGCTGATGAAGACGGATATATTCATCGTAATGGTTTAAAAGATCAAAAGGCTTTTGATTATGCTATTGAGGTTGCTCAACTTAATTCAGACTTTAGACCAACTAAAGATATGATTGAAGCTATCAATTGGCTTGTTGAGCATAATATCAATTATGTTGGGCAGATGTTCTTTGAAACTGTTAATGCTCTTCAAGCTGGTAAAGATCTTATGGTGGTTATGAATAAGAATCTTCGTAATGACCTAAAGAAAGACTCTTTTACTAAAGAAGAGATCGGTGGTATGCTCGGTTATATGCGTGAGATTACGAAGATGGGTAAAGACTTACCTAAACTTATTGCTGAACTTAAAGAAACGGAAGATAATTACGTTAAGTCTAAACTCAAGAAAACTATTGTTCGTGGTGGTAAAGAGCTTGCTGCTTCAATGGATGTGCATAACAATATAGATAATGGTGTTGGTGGTGGAATAGATATGATTGATTAAGCTATGAATAGTAAATATAAGTTTTCACAAGATGCTATTGATAACTTTATGTTTATTCATGCTTATTGGAAAAATAGTTGTGATGGCATCAATGCTGCTCCTGAAAATAAGTGGGGCTATAAACGTGGAGATATTCCTTTTATAGATTATCTCTGTGAAGATAAAAGTAAATATCCGAAAGCATCCGAGGGTATTAGTTATATTACTAATAAGCCTTTATATGATCCGGATAATGATTTTCTTATTGGTAACTCTGGTGGTATTCTTATGAATATTGATTTCATTGTTATTAATATAGAACGACTTTCTAAAGCTGCTGATACTTTTGATGAATATGGTACGTATTGTGATTATGACCCTAGTACTCCGGCTTATGAATCATTTTGGCAAAGAGAAACATCTCGTCGTAAGAAAGGTGTTTTTATTAAAGCTAAACTTTATTATAAAAATATTCCTAAGTTCTTTGATGCTAATACTACTGATGAGGAACGTGAAAGTTTACTTCAACCTTTACGTATAACCGGTGCGCATTATACTTATCTTAATTATGGTCGTATTGAACGTACACCTAATGATAAAGAACGTGCAAGACTTAAACGTGAAGGTGCTGAATACGTTGAGACTGTTATGGGGTTTCCTCGTTATTGGGATGGTGACTATTGGAACTTCAAAATAGATGAGTTTATTGCTAATAATAAGTTTCATCTTACTAAGGCTAAAGCCCGTCGTAAAGGTTTCTCATATAAACGTGGTAGTCAAGCTGCAAATACAATTAACTTATTTCCGAATGTTACGGTAACTCTTGCTGCTGACCAATTAGCTTATCTTACAGATAAAGGTGCTACTACATTTATGGCTAAGAAATGTCTTGACCATTTTGAGGAGCATACGTTTTGGAAAAGAGGTTACATTTCAGAAGTTATTGATGATATACTAATGGGTTATCGTGTATCAACTAAAGGTCTCAAAAACTTTGGTTGGCTTTCTAATCTTTATAGTGTTGCTATTGGTAAAAATGAATCTGCCGCTGTAGGTAAGAAAGCTATTGAAATTGACTTCGAGGAAGCTGGTAAGTGTCCTAACCTTCAAAAAGCTCTTGACGTTACTTTATCTAATACAGAATCTGGTGCTATATCTGTTGGTACTATTCGTGTTTATGGTACGGGTGGTACTAAAGGTGCTAACTGGGCTGCATTTAGTAAAGCCTTTTATAATCCCAAAATGAATAAGATGCTTTGCATGGAAAACGTTTGGGATATTAATAAACGTCATGAAGTATGTGGTTTCTTCTTTCCACAAGTATGGGATTGTGAACCTTATGTTGAACGTGGTAATTCAATTATATTCACTGCTTATGCTTGGGATAAACAAGATAAAGAGAATCACTTTCATAATAATGATAGTGAAACTCATATAATCTATAAAGCCCAACGTGCTAATACTCCTGCCGAAGCGTTCATTAATACAACAGAGAATATGTTCGCTTCTCCTGAACTTAATCTACACATTTCAGATTTAATTAATGATAATGCTACTAGATTCTTTCAAGACGGTTGGATTGTTGTTAATGATTTAGGTAATTCTAATAAAGCTGAATTTATACCGAAAGCTGAATGTATTAAACGTGATATATTTGGTAAAGGTAGATTCCATGATTTTGTTAATCAAGTTCCGCATGGTTCTCGTGATGATACTCACGGTTGCGTTAGAATGTACTATCGTCCGTTCTTAGTAAATGGTGAAGTGCCTAAAGATTTATATTTTGTCAGTGTGGATGCGTATAAGGTAGATAAGGCTCAAAAAGACGTAACAGATAAACATTCTCTTTATTCTGCACAAGTATGGATGCGTAGTAATACTATTACTCCATATCCAAATCAAAAACTGCTTGTATGCGAATATATAGGACGTTTGGACACAATGGAGCAAAATGATATAGTCACTATGGGTATGTGTCTTATGTATAATGCTGAATGTTGTCCGGAAGCTGGTACTGGTGAGACTGTTTCTAACTTCATTAAATATAAACTTAGACGTTACTTAATGCTTGACCCAACCAATGCCAATACTCGTAAATTGACTAATCCTAACAATAATGATTATGGTATTGTAATTGGTGATGGTGATAAGAAATATAATGGTCTTCGTATGCTAAAGGAGTTTATTTATGAACCTCTTTCATATACTGCTGATGGTAAACATATTCGTAGACTTAAGTCTATTAGTAGTGTTCGATTGCTTCTAGAGTGTCAGAGATTTACTGCTGAGGGTAACTTCGACCATATTAGTGCTGCTATTGTTGCTATGTATGTCTTTCTTGCAGACTCTTTAAATACTAAGCGTCTTGTTGAAGGTAATACAGAGAATAATGACAGACGTATTGCAAATCGTTTAAATCGTCGTTAAATGGATGCTTCTAAGATTCCTAATTCTTTAGAAAAGCCTGATGTTTTTGCTTCGGAAGCTACTAAGCGTGGAGCTGTTTGGACTAAGGCTATGTGTGATTGGGTTATTGCTACTGCTCATTCTAATAATGATAAAGCAGATATTAAAGCCTTTCTTAACGCTGCAAATGGAATTGTAGATGAATCTACTTACAAGTATGTAATGGCGACCTACAACTCCGTTAATGGTAGAAAAGAAGATTTGCCTGGTAAGATTAGAGATGTTGATTTTATTACTCCTATTAAAGAGAAATATATAGGAGAGTTCATTAACACCTATAATAACTACCAAGTTTATAATGCTGATATTGATGTTGTCACTAGACGTAACGCTGATCTTCGTGTTGCTCTTGATGGTCTTCTTCGTCAGCAATTTATAAACATCATGAATGCTAACGGTGTTCAAACCGGTGAGCCTTCTAAAGATCTTCCATCTGCTGAAGACTTTATGAAACAAGCTGCTAAGGATTGGATTGATGAAGAAGCTGATCGTGGTCAGAAAACTCTTGATCTTCTTAATTCCCTTATTAAAGCTAATGAGAAATATATTCAAGCTTTCTATTATTGGTTCTGTACTGAAAGCGTTTATTCTTATCGTGATGTAAGATACAATGATGTTATTTTTGAAATTATTTCTCCTCTTGAGTATTATCGAATTGATAGTGGTAATCTTTTTGTTGAAGATGATGATTATGGGATGCGAGAGTTTGATATTAACATCAATGATATAATTGGTGAATATCAAGAAGTTCTTTCTAAAAGAGATATTGCTTATATCAAAGATATAATTCATAATCATGAAAGTACGGGTGAATATACAGTTACTCCTGTTATGCTTCGTTCTCGTGAGATTGCTTTTAATCCTACGATTGATGCGCAGAATGCTGCTCCGTACCACTCCTTGCCCTCTACCGGGGTCCTCAAAGCTCGTCATTGTGTTTTTAAGGTTCCTATGAAGCGTGGTGTTCTTACTTACACTAATGCTTATGGTGAGATTGAGCAAAAGATTGTTGATGAAGATTATGTCTTAGATACTACTCTTGGTGATATTGATATTGAATATACTTGGGTTCTTCAATGTTGGGAAGCTTATCGTTTTGGTGATAAAGATTGGGGTGTATATACTAAATCTCAACCTATCATTGTTCAACGTGAAGAAGTGAATAATCTTAATCATTGTAAATTACCTTATAATGGTTTAAGTCGTTTGATGCTTCTTAATAATCCTAAACCTATTCCTTATCGCTTATTACCTTATCTTGCTCTTTATCGTCTTTATACTTTAGTTGAGGAACGTACTATTAGTAAATTCCGATCATGGCTATTGATACCTGAAAGTTTCTTAGCTGATACTAAAGATATGACTATGGAAGAGCGTCTTGATGCAGCTAATCGAGATGGTACTCTTGTATTTGATGATAGTGAAATAGCTAAGCAACAGGCATCACTTCAAGCTATTAAAGAGATTGCTAATACTACAATGATTAATTATCTTACAACTATTAATCAGATTAAGCAGTCTATTAAGCAAGAAGCGTATGAACTTGCTAATATGAACGATCAGCGTGCAGGAGATATTCAAGCTCGTGCCGGTAAAGCTGTTACTGAAATGGGACTTAATCAGGCTCTAATGGGATCTGTGTGGTCACTTAAAATCTTTGATTGCTTCCGCTCTCGTGATATGATGGCTAATCTTGATGCTGCTAAAATTGCTTGGATTGATGGCTATGAAGGTTCTTATGTAGATCCTAATACCAATGAGATTGTTCAAGTTCGTGTAAATGGTACTGACTTTGTTAATTCTAATTTAGGTATCTTTGTTGGTAACTCTGCTGAACTTAATGAACAAGTACGTAAGCTTGAGGAAATTGCTTTTGGTGCTGCTCAAAATGGAAATTACGATGTAGCTGCTGAGGCTGTTTGTAATCATAACGTTGCTTCTTTACGCAAATATATTAAAGAAGCTGCCGAAGCTCAACGTCAATTTGAACTTCAAAAAGAAGAGATTCAGAAGAAGTGGGATGCTGAGATTGAACAAACTCGTGCTGCTAATGCGGAAGCTCAACGTAAATTTGAAGCTGAACAAGCTCAACTTGATCGTGATTCTAAAGAGGCTATTGCTGCTGATACTAATCTTACTAATATTATTATTACTGATGCTAAGCTTCAAGTAGATAAGAATGGTAATGATTATATTAGTGAAGATGAAGCTAATGGTAGTACTCTTGATGATTATCTTAAAATGACTAAGTTAAACTTAGATATTGATAGAGCTAATCTGGAACGTGCCAAGTTTGAGGAACAAAAGCGCATGAATCGTATTAATGCCAATAAGCCACGGAAGTCTTAATGTAGGCTCTTATTTTTGTTGAATTGAACAACTATATCGATTGAAATTTGGGTTCGCCAGAGGTCTTCATTTAAGCCTTAAAATGGCATAAATTAATTGGAATTTCAGAGAGCCGTGTGATAGGCGGTACTAACGATGTTTCTAATAATATTTCTAATGCCATTTTTAATACATATATTATTATTACATTTGCCACTGTTATAACTTAATTTATAAAAGATAAAACATTATGCCAAATCCTATTGTTCCCGGTGGTGTTACTGATAGTAATACTACTAAAACTGCGGAAGAGATAGCTGCTGAACAAGCTGCTAAAGCTGCTAAAGAAACAGAAGAAGCTGCTAAAGCAGAAGAAGAACGTAAGAAAGCAGAAGAGGAAGAAGCTAAGCGTAAAGCTGAAGAAGAAGCTGCTAGAACTGCTACTCAGAAAACTGAAACTGAAACTGAAACTCCTACTAAGATTGTTCTTACTACTGATGACGGTGATGTTGAGTATGATCTTGATGCTAACGGTAATGCCGTTAAAGATGGAGAGATTGTTTATACTAAAGCTCAGTTAGATGAGTTTGCTGCTGCTGAAACTCAAGATGAAACTATAGATGTTTCTGCTATTTCTGCTATTTCTGGTTTAACTCCGGTAAATGCTGATGGTACTCCTAAGCAATATGAAATGACCGTTGAAGGTCTTGCTCAACGTGATGCTGATATTGCAGAGCTTGCTAAACGTCAAGCTGAAAGTGAAGCTATCAACAATTTCTTCCGTACTAATCCGGATATTTATCAAGCTGCTCTTTACAAACAAACGTATGGTTCTCTTGAAGGTTTTGCTAATCATGTTGATTGGACTACAATGACCCTCGAAGATAAATCAGATGATCAGTTAGAAGCTGTTATTCGTTCTGCTGAAAAACGTAAAGGTACTTCTGATGCTCAAATCGAACGTATTATTCGTTTTTCTAAAGCTGATAAAGTATTAGCTGAAACTGCTAAAGAGAGTCTCGATTATCTTGCCAATGCCCAGAGACGTGAGATTGAAGCTGCAAATGCTAGGCAAGAAGCCGAATATCAAGCTGCTCAAGAGGCTCTTGATAAAGCCTACGGTATTACCTATGATGAGAATGGTAAAGCTAAAGTGCTTAACGTTCCTGATTCTTTATACGATAAGATCGTTAATAAAGGTACTATCGGAGGTCTTGCAATTCCAACAGCAGGTGTTAAAAGAATTGTTAATGGTAACGAACAAATTCTTTCTCGTAAAGATATTGTTAAGTATCTGACAGCTCCTGTTGTTGAAGTTAATGGTGATTTCTATACGCAAGCTCAGAAAGATGTTTTTGATATGCTTGCTGATAATGAAACGTTCGCTATGGTAGCACTTCGTAACTTGTTAGGTGCTGATATTAGTCAGTTAGCTGCTGCATCTATACGACAAGAAGCTGTTCGTCGTTTGAACATTACTTCTAGTGGTAAACCTAAAGTTAAGGTATCCACTCAAGGTGGCGGTACTAAAGTTAATTCTAATAGACGTCCTATTGTTCCAGGTGGTATTATTGATTCAAATAAATAATTATCGTAACTATGCTTAGAGAAATTGGAAAAAAACAGTATTCCAAAGAGGTTTACTCTGATGCCGATATGCTATTGAACTTTAATGTTCTTGGTGCTGTCGATTTGAATAAGTCTCTTACTTATCTTTGGGGTAGGAACAGTAATCAATTCCCTCTTCTTTCTCTTACAGAAGGTCAAGGGAATATCTCTCGTAAGAAACCTATTAATGCTGGTGATACTCAGTATAAGTGGAAGATTATGGGAAAACCTACTGTCACTTCCCCGATTGTGCGTTTGATTACGCCTACTCAAACCCCCGGTAAAGGGTTTATGTCTTTTAAAGCGGAGTTCCAAGATAACTGGATTCCTTATCAGTATTCTGCTATTACTCCTGACGGAAAGCACATGGTTCGTATGCAGACCGATGGTGAGCAAACTGCTTCTGGTGGATATATCTATGAAATGATTATCCTTGGTGGTAATCCTGATGAGTTTATTGATCTCAGCAATTTTGAGAGAGGTAAATATTGGGGTATGGGTGCTCCTACGATTGCCGGTGAATTATCTACTGGTTCTCGTTCTACTGCTGAATCTTGGAGTGAAATGACTAACCAATTTGGTTTCCATAGATTCTCCAAAATTATTACCGGTAACATTGCTAATATCGTAACCGAGTTTGAACTTGATTATGATGATGGTTCTAAAGGTACTCTTTGGATGCCTTATGAAATGCGTCAGTTCGAGTTCATGCGTAGACGTTTGTTAGAAGAGGATTTGTGGTTCTCTGCTTACAACCGTGATATTAACGGTGTTATTCACAATCAAGAAAAACATTCAAACAAACCTATTCCTCGTGGTGCTGGTGTTCGTGATATTCTTATCGCATTCGGTAACTACTTCGAATACTCATTCATGACTATCGAGCTTATTGATATGATTCTTTCTCGTATCTTTGAAGTTCGTAATGATATTGATTTGAGTAATAAGAATATTGTTCTTTATACCGGTAAAGGTGGTTCTAAGATGTTCCAACAATGTATCAAGAATGAAGCTATTGGTAATGGTTACTTCGATAAACTTGGTGCAGAGGAGATTCAAAGTCGTGGTGGTATTTTGAGTTATGGTGCTTACTTTAATCAATATAAGCATTACTCTGGAGCTACCGTTTCAGTTAAAGTTGTTGACTTGTTCGATAGCGGTTCTCGTGCTGAGATGGATCGTAAGAACGGTCGTATGTATGGAGGTTTCCCTGTTACTTCATACACTATGGTATTCTTGGATCACTCTGTTGATAATACTTCAGGTGAACCTAATATCCAACTTGTTTGTGAAGAAGGTCGTGAATACTTATATGGTATTTACCAAGGTATTACTCCTCTTCCTAAAGAATGGGGTGCTTACAATAAGATGTTAAGTACACGTGAGGATATTGCTACCTATGAAGTTATATCTTCTCAAGGTATTAATATGCTTAATGGTACTACTTCTTTCTGGGCTGAAATGATTTTTGAATAAGCGTACATTACGATTATTGTAAAGTATAAACTTACTAAAGTATAAACTATATGATATACTCACGCAAAATAACCTTAGCGTTAAAGCTGAATCCGACTATGTTTCAAGTCGTGAATCAGAAAAGTATTGGTGCTTTCAATACTATTTTCGGTCCAAGCATTAAAGCGGTTCTTACTCTATCTAGTAAAACTGCTGAAATGGCTTCTATACTTCCTACGATCATTGGAGCTTCTGCTGATAGTCGCAATGTAAACTTTCAAGACCTCGTTTTGAAGCATCTTAAAAACTCAACTGTTGAAGTTCCCGCTCAAGGTTATGAGCTTGAAACTGGTTGGGAATTTTCTCTTAACGATCCTGTTAAACGTGATGCTATTCTTGATTGGGCTAAAAAGAACAGTATTAATACTGAGGTTGCTCCGAATAAATTAGAGAAAGCTATTTTTGATGCTATGCTATTTGGTGAAGGTACTGCGGTTCATGAAGAGAATCTGTATATGTACATGACTCCTATTAAGCCGCAAGATTATATTCTTTGGCGTCTTGCTCTGCTTACTTCTACTGTTGCTAATAAACCGGAAGATGTTGAGAAATCTACTAATATTCGGTTTTACTTACATAGCATTGAAGATGTTAAGCGTATGAAAGATGCTAAGACTAAAGCTGTTGTTAATACTGCTACTAAGTTGGCTCAGTTGTTCACAGGTGATGAGTCTTCTTATAAACGTATTAGAAATATGCTTATCTGTAATGCTCCTGCCGATACTCTACAGATTATTAAAATGGAGCATGGAGATTTGCAGACAGCTGTAGCTGAACTTTCCCAAACGAACGCAGATGCGTTTATTTCTCTGTTTGATAACAAGAATGTAGAAGCAATGGCACAAGTCTATAAGTTACTTGCCGCTCAAGTCATTACGAAAGACGGTGATAATTACTTTGATACTGTGCGTCCGGAAGTAGTTCTTGGTTCTTCTATTGAGGGTGTTATGGCTTTCTTAGCTACTCCTGAAAATGTTGAATATAAAGCACAACTTTTCACTGCTTATAAAGCTTCGGTTATAAACTAATAAAATAGTGTCAGTATGTATAGTAGTTGTAAAGAAGCACATATTGCTGTAAACGATAAGATTCAGCAGATTAATGCTAATAGGCAAGAATCTATTCGTCCGCAGTATATTGATATTGCTCTTAATGAAGCTATTGACGTACTGCTTACGCAAAAGATTAAAGCCTTTGAAGAGACTGGTCGTTATTACGATGATTTGCAGGTGTTAAAGACTACATATAGAAGTCCTCTTTACCTTCTAGCAAATGAGGGTAATAGAGGTTTCGCTTTTTTGCCTGCGAATTACCTACATGGTGTCTCTTATGATGCAAGTGTTATATATGATAAGTTTAAACGTTATCGAGCAACTGAATCTGTTACTACTAGGATTTACGTTGTTAATATCAGTGAACTATTTAAAACTATTCCCGGTTATATAGAAGATTTCGTTATTCAAATTGGTAATGATACCGTTACGTTTCATTATCCTGCTAAGATCTATCGTAAAGAGGGTCTATTTGAATATATCAATTATATGCTCTCCATATTGCTGCGAAAAGGTTACAATGTGACTTATGAACGCTACAATAACGAGTATTACCCCGAATCACTAGTGTTTTACTTCGATACGCCACAACTAATTGTAGTTGGAGATAAATATACTATTAAGTTAGTACAATTTAACTACGAGCATTATTCGGGCTTATACGAGGTTATCACTTCTGACGGAGTGATTACAAAGGTGCGAGAGAGCAAACCTGCGGGTATGGATTTGGTTTCTGATGTTCAGCGTAGGGATATGCTTCAAACGTATCACAATCGTCTTAATAGGCACATTCATCCTATATGTACGATAGAAAGTAATAGGGTTTTAATAGATATGGATGATACATTCGTGATTACTGATGTTACTATTACATATCTTAGACAACCTATTAGGTTTGATATTGTAACTGATACTGCTACTGAACTTCCGTTTAAAACTGAGATTATTAACCTTGCTACACAGAAGCTTCTTGGTAAACTTAAAGATGAAGGTTATCAAATTGCTATAAATGAAAGTAATTCTTTAAAATAAAACGTTACTATGAGAATTGTAAGTTACGGAAAAACATTTGCCGATAATGTTACTGTTGATACTAAGTTATCTAACGGTCAACTCGGCATTTGTACTGCTTATGGTACTGCTTTGCCTACTACTGGTAGACCTGAGCCGTTTGTAATTATGTCTGCAATTCCTACTAAGGACGGTGGATTTATGAATCAACGTGGAGTGGATATTAATCCTTTTAACTTCACTTATAACGTTCGTAAATATACGGAGAAAGATCAGAAAGAAACTATCATTCTTAAAGGTCTTACGAATCCGGCACTTAAGCCTGCTGAAGGTATTGTATATAATGCAGATGCTGAGTTCTGTGGTGCTATTGAAATTTGTTCTTCTGAAGAGTATCGTCATGGTCTGACGGTTAATCCTAATCCTCAGATTGTTCAAATACCTGTTCGGATTCATGCTACTGATACCGTTGATCGGTTGGTAGAGAAGATTAAGAAGAACCTTAGTCTTACTGCTTATAACAAAGAGTTGTTTGATATTACTATCAAGAAAGCCGATGGTGCTGTTCAGATAACTGTTGTTGCTAAAAAGCCTACCAAATTGACGATGAACGTATTCGGTATTCTTGCCGATCAAAAAGCCAATGGTACTATTACCGTTGAACATACAAAGTTATCCGGTTTCTTAGCTGATGTTGCTCTTAGTGATGAAGACCTTCGTTATTCTCTGATTAACATGGGTTGGAATCCTCATGATGAGTGGCAGAAAGCTTGGGGTATTGGTGACCCGAAAGTTGGCTTTGATAAAGTCGCTTATCTTGTTATTTCTACGGCTGAGTTTAATCAATTCCCTGAGATTGCCGCTGATAACAATAGTCCTCGCAAATTCCAAATCATTGTTGGTACGGAAACTGTGATCGATGCTGTTGTAAATAAACTTGAAGCTATTAAGACTTTAGCTAAAGGTTCCGGCGATAATGCCATTTCTCTGAATACTGCAACTGACTAAAGTTGCTTGGAAAACTACGCAGTGCTTAACGGTTCTGCGTAGTTATATTTGTTTAAACTTAATGCTATGGAATGTAATATTAAAATTGTCAAGTTAAAACAAGTTCTTCCTCTTGGTACATTTCCTAAGCGTGAGCATAACGTTCGATTCTTCTATCATCGTACTGATGGTTGTTACTATATGTATGATGAAAAAGGTTGCGAAATTAATCTAACTACTGATGGTAATATTATTGCTATTGATAGAGAGTTGATTGTTGGTAGTGAGTCTTTGACTGATGACACTCTTGTTTGCATTGGTCTTAAAGCTAATTATGTGCATCCTAGTCGTGGTATTAGAAATAATACTTGTGGTTGTCAAGATACATATATTCGTGCTTGGGCTTACATCAAAGATCTTCAAGATTTTATGCAGTCTGGTCATATCGAACGTGATTACTATAGAGTTACTTTAGTTCCTTCTCCTGAAGAGGGTGGTATTGTTGGATGTAGTGGTTCTGCTATTGTTCCTGATGAAAACTCAGATGGCTTCCGTTTCCAATTTGAAGCTGGTAGTCGTGTTGAACTTTATGCTAAACCTGTTCAAGGTTATCACTTTAAAGGTTGGAAAGAGTTCCATACTAATGAGATTATGTCTATTAGTCCTAATTGGTCTTTTACTATTAAGAAAGATATGGATTTGATAGGCGTATTTGAAAAGGATGAAGCTCCTATTGAACAATTCTATATTAATGTCAATGCTGATCCGGCTAATGCAGGATATGTAGTTGGTGCCGGAACATTCCCAAAAGGTACAAGGCATTCTATAACAGCTGCGGCAATTCAAGGGTATCATTTTACTCATTGGACTGATAGTTTAAATCGTATTGTTTCTACTAATCTTCAATATGATCTTGTTGTTGAGAAAGATGAAACTTATACTGCACACTTCGAGCTTGATGCTCCTGTTATTGAGGAGTACAATGTAACTATTATAACTAATCCTGCTGATAAAGGTTCAGTTAGCGGTGGCGGTACTTATAAGTCCGGTCAAACTGCAATAATTGTTCCTAGTCCGGTTGAGGGTTGGGCTGTTGATACAGTTACTGCTTCTGGTGGTAATCTTGTAGATAATGGTAATGGTACATATAGCATCGTTGTTACACGAGATCTTACGATTACGGTAAACTTTAAAGAAGCTATTCGTTATTTCACGTTTAGTATCGTGGCAGATGCGAATGGTTTAGTTCGATATAAAGATATTAATGATGCTTGGTCTCAATGGGCAGAAAGACATGAAGTTACTGCTCCGGAAAAGACTATTGTCACTATCGCTGGTAAAGCTAACGGCGGTTATGAATTTGAAAAGTGGGTGACTCCTACTGGTGCTAATCTTCCTAATAATGAAAATAATATCATTGTTAAAGAAGGTCTGCATCGCAAAGTTTATACTGCTTATTTCAAGGAAACTTACATTCCACCTAAAACTCATATTGTTAATATCACTGCTGGTTCTAATGGTAAATGTAGATATAAGATTGGCTCTGGTAAATATTCAGAAGCTGCATCTTCGCATTCTAACATTAGTGTTACTAACTATGAGACAATTGAGGTATTAGGTGTTCCTGATAGCGGTTATTCTTTTGAACAATGGAATATTGGTGGAACTACTTCTAACTCTAATCCTTATTCAAAGGTTATCACTAAGAATGTAGATTTCTCTTGTACGTTCGTAGAGATTCCACCGGAAGAAGTTACTATTACGGTAGGTTCTGACGGAACTAATGAAACTCGTTATCGTATAGGTGATGGCTCTTGGTCTAGTTGGTCTACTTCTAAACACACGTTTAAAACTGCTGTAGGTTCGATTTATTCAGTTGAAGCTCGTGCGGTTGGCAATTACAAGTTCAGAGAGTGGAATACAAGTGGTGCAAAGGTTTCAGATAATCCTGCAACATTCACTGCTAAAACCGGAACGAATGCAACGCATATTGCTACGTTCGACCAAGTAATTATGCGAACGCTAACTCTTACTGCTGGAACGGGTGGTAAATGTCGCGCAAAGATCAATGGAAGTTGGAGTGACTATTATAGTGGCACAAAGACTTACTCTAATATTGTTGACGGAACTATCATTTCTGTAGAAGCATTAGCAAATAACGGCTATCATTTTAAGGAATGGACTGATTCGGGTGCGCCCTCGACTACTTCACGTGATATTGTCATGAATGACTCTAAATCTATTGAAGCTCGTTTTGAAGTTGATGCTCCTGATCAATTCCAAGTTACCTATGAAGCTATTCCTAACGGAAGTGCTACAATGGAAGGTGCTGGTACTTATAATGATGGTGATACTTGTACGATTAAAGTTAATGTAAGTCCGGGTTATACTTTGAATAAAGTGCTTGTTGATGGTGTTAAAATCACTCTTAACAGTAATAATCAGTATAGCTTTGTGGTTGAGAAAAACATTAAGGTTACTATTGAATGTGATCTTATTCCTGAACCCACACATTATACACTTACAGTTAAAACTGAAGATGAAGGTGTAGCTCAAGGTGGTGTTGGTATCAATAAAGAATCTAATTTGGGAGTTGAAACTGCTGAATTTGAGGATGGTACTGTTGCTACTATTCATGCTACAGCTGCTGAGGGTTATAGCTTTGGCGGTTGGTGGAAAGATGGAGTTAAGATTTCTAACGATGTAACTCTAAGTGTTACTGTTGATGCTAATAAGACTTATATTGCTAAGTTTACTCAAGATCCATATCTCGAATTAGATAAGACTTCTCTTATTTTCGCGTCTACTGGTGGAACTCAGACCATTAATGTTACTTCTAACGTCGAATGGACGGTTTCATAATTAGGGGAGGGGTATTAAGATGGCTATTGCTTCTTGGCTTACTCCTGCCGCTAAGAGTGGTACGGGTAATAAAACGGTGGGTTTAACTGCGAGTAAGAATGCCGGTGCGAGCAGAACAACTATTGTTACTGTTTCAGTCAGCGGTATTACGAAAACTATTAATTGTACTCAAGTAGAAGCTGATAAGTTCACTATTAAGATTTCAGCTTTAACTACTAATAGTTCAGGAACTACTATTACAAATATTGGTGATTGTTCTATTGGTTCATCCGCTACAGGTGGAGTTAAAGAAGGAACTTATTATCGTGATACACAAGTCACATTGACTGCTAAAGCCGCTCCTACTGGGTATGATTTTGTTGGTTGGTATGAAGGTTCTAATCTTGTTTCTACAAGTCTTTCTTTTAGTGTTACTTTAACTGCTAATAGAACTCTTGTTGCTAAATATAAGATTAAGAGCTACACTGTTAATGCAACTTCTGAGAATACAAACAAAGGCACTGTAAGTCCTGCGGGTCAAACTGTAGAACACGGGGCTAATGCTACTGTAGTTGCAACTCCTAAGGCTGCTTATAATTTTGCTGGTTGGTACAATGGAACAACTAAAGTATCTAGCAATGCTTCATATACATTTGCTGTTACTGCCAATATCAGCTTAACTGCTAAGTTTACAATTAAGACTTTCACAACTACTACTGCTAATTCAACTGGTGGTACAGCGAGTGTTAATAAGTCTAGTGTAGAATATGGTGGTTCTGCTATTTGGACAGCTACTCCAAGTACTGGCTATAATTTTAGTAAGTGGTCTAATGGTTCTACTACTAATCCTCTGACAGTTTCTAACATTACTGCCAATACTCATATTACTCCGGTATTTGTTCTCAAGTCATATACTGTAACTTGGAATCCTAATGGTGGTTCTGTAAGTCCTACGTCTACTACTAAGACTCATGGTTCTACTTTAGATACATTGCCTACTCCGACAAGAGCTGCTGATGCTCAATATACTTATACATTTAAGGGTTGGTTTACAGCTGCAACGGGTGGTACTCAAGTATCTGCATCTACTACTGTAACAGGAAACGTTACTTATTATGCTCAGTGGACTGCTAATATTAGAAGTTATACTGCAACATTCAATGGTAACGGTGGTGGTACTCCTAGCCCATCAACTATTACTAAAACGTATGGTTCAGAATTAGGTACTCTTCCGACTTGTTCTAGAACAGGTTATACATTCCTTGGTTGGTACACGGCATCTAGTGGTGGTACGAAGATTTCATCTACTACTAAGATAACTGGTACTGTTACCTATTATGCTCAATGGTCTATTAATAGTTATACTTTAACCTATAATGTTAATGGTGGAAATGCAGTAAGTCCTGCTTCTAAGAGCGTTCAATACGGAAGTGCTTATGGCACTTTACCAACGCCTACTAAGAATTCGGATGCTGAATTTACTTATGCATTTTCGGGTTGGTATACTGCTGCTAGCGGTGGAACACAAGTTACTGCTAATACGACAATGGGTGCAAGTAATACTACAATATATGCACATTGGATTGCAACTAGACGGAGTTATACAATAAGTTATCAAACAATATACGGATCTTTAAATAGGACTAGTCAATCTGTTGCTTATGGGTCTAAAGGCTCTTGTACTTTGACTATGCCTTCAAATAATGCTCAGTACACTTATACTTTCCAAGGTTGGTATACTGCTGCTAACGGTGGTGGAACTAAGGTTGGTTCTTCATTAACTTTAGAAACACCGAGTGTAACAGGTGATGCTACTTATTATGCTTATGTGACCAGAGCTGTTAATAGGTACACCTTTACATTTAACGCTAATGGTGGTAGTACTCCTTCTTCTTCATCTATAACTAAGAATTATAATGAAGCTATTGGAACGTTACCTACTTGTTCAAGAGCTGCGGATAATACTTATACGTATGCGTTCGCAGGTTGGTTCGATACTGCTGTCGCTACTGGTGGTACTCAATTAACTACGACAACTAAGGTTACTTCTAATAAGACTTGGTACGCTAGATGGACTGCAACTTATAAGAATTATACGGTTACTTGGAATGGTAATGGTGGTACTCCTAGCAAGTCTAGTAGTTCATTCCATTACAATGACGCTTTAGGAACTCTTCCTACTGCTACAAGAACTGGATATACTTTTAAGGGATGGTCTACGTCAGCTAGTGGTTCTGTTAATGTAAGCACAACTATCAAAGTTACTGATAATGTTACTTACTATGCTGTATGGCAAATTAACAGTTATACACTGACTGTACTTACGAGTATAGGTGGTACTGTTAGTGGAAGTGGTACTTACAATTATGGTGCAACTGCTACATTAAAAGCTACGGCTTCTTCCGGTTATCACTTTGTTAAATGGAGTGATGGTAATACGAATGCTAGCAGAACTGTTACTGTTACTGGAAATGCTACTTACATTGCTGGATTTAAACAAGATCCTTATTTGAATCTTGATAGAATGATTCTAACGTTTGAAGCCTTTGGTGGTACACAAACTATCAAAGTAACTTCTAATGTTAATTGGACTGTTTCTTAAACTTTTAAATGTTCCGCTACGCTTTGCAGACCCCAGTAGGGGAATAGCTTGTGGGGCGTGCGGAACTTCAAACTTTTTTACGAATAATTAAATTATTATTGTTATGGTTAAAGATTCTGCTTTGAATGAAAGAGCAACTGCTGTTGAAATTGGTGGTTTAGTTGATGGAGTTGGTGTACCTGTTATGCGCGCCGGATATGCTTTGAAAGCTAAACCGAGTTGGATCACTTTAAGTACTGTTGAGGGAACTGGTAACTCTCAAGTAGATGTTACTGCTCCGGTTTATAAAGGTCGTAACGGGCGTTCTGGTTTGATTACCGTTGCTGTTGAAGATTTGAGTGAAGACGTTACTTTGCAGCAGGAAGGTTCTACGATTTGGGATGTTACTACTCAATCGTTGGCTTTCATTAAAACCGGTGAAGCTAAGAAGTTCACTGGTAATTCCAATTTAGCTTCTATCACGTTTGCTGTTGATTCTGACGCTTCTTCTTGGTTGACTGTCGGTAAATTGGTCGTAAATAAGAAAGAATATAATTCTGGTACTGAGATTGAAGATGATCCGGGAGCAGATGATGTTTACGCTTTCGAAATTACGTTTACCGCTGCTGCTAACCCGACGGTTAACACTCGTACCGGTAATATTACCGTAAATGGTCAGAAATATACTGTAACTCAAGCCGCCGGTGATGCTACTCTGTCTGTATCTCCGACTGCATTGACTTTCACTGCTGCGGGAGAAACTAAACAGATTACGATTACTACGAATACCGCTTGGACTATTTCGTAAGTCGTCTGTTGATTTGATTATAGGTCTAATAGGTACTAATGTGCTTATTAGACCTTTTGTTGTATATACAGATATTTAAACTATGGGAGAAACAATTGTTTTTAATCTCTTTAATTCTATAAGTTTTGCTTTTATCGCTATTGTGCTTTTAACTACTTATGGCATTAATGAGATTATCACTAAGATTACTAAAAAGAAACTACCGAGATACTTCAAGTCTCTTGTTAGCTTAATCGTAGGTGTTGCAACTATGGTGCTTTACTTATACAAATTAGATGCTTCATTGGAAACGGTGCTGCTATCTTTTCTGATATGTACCTTTGGGTATGATTTAATTATCAAATTTATACTCAAAGCTATAAAACGGCATTTTGCTGATTCTAAAAGCGTATGATCGCGGGCTAAAGGAGGGCTACTGCTAAATTGCGTAGTACTCCCTTTTGTCATATCAAGGAAAATCATTGCTCGCTTAAATCATCTACTAAACGTTCTATTAATGATTTAAATTCCTTTAGGTATGACACCTGTGACTTATACTAATTTGAATAAGCTCTTATTAATTAGAGATATTCAAGAGATTGCTAAAACTTATATCAATGATGATAGAAGTTATCGTTGGATTTGGAAGAACAAAATTGCTTTCCAAAGATGGTTAGCTGATATTAAAGCTCAAGACGATGAAGTGCCTTGGCAGAGATTCATCTAATTAGTTTTGGTCGCAGGTGTTATTTATATCAAGGCAATTTTAATTATTCCTAATCCGACTACTGGTTCCGCTGGTAGTCGGATTTTTTTGTTTATAGCAACTTATTTAAACCCGCAAGTATGAATTATAAAACACGTTGTGTAATGAGTGGTATTTTTATTGCTATATTGAACTTGATTGGTGTTATTGTTTCATCTATTGGTGTTGTCTTCGTAAAAGAATGGATTGCTAAGAAGAGACGTAAGGTTGTTACTAATCTTCTTACATCTAAAGCAGAATGTTGGATGCAACTCGATAAAATAGCCTCAAACATTAGAGAATCTCTTAATGCTAAAGGTGTTTACATTGCATACTTTCATAATGGTGGTAAGTTCTGTAATGGTATTAATATGGATAAGTTTACTGTTATCGCAGAAGATTACGATATTAGTATTACAGACCCTTATAAGAATCGTTATAAAAATGTTCTTACTTCTATTATGCCTTATACTATTCTACGCTTATACAGAGATAGTAAGTACATTTTCCGTATGAGTGCTTTGACAAAGTATCATTCTAATATGTATGTTGGAGATCTTCGTTCACGTGGATGTAATACTGCTATTAGCATTCTTATTCGTGACTTGAAAACTGATATGCCTATTGGCTTTCTTAGTACTGAGTTCGAGCTTGACTTTGAACCTGACGCTGAAATGATGCAAACATTCTGGAAAAATCACAATCGTATTTCTCGCAATATGACTATGGTTATAGATGCGACAGAAGATACCATTAAAAACTAAAATACCATGACTGTTATTTACGCAAGAACTAGTCTGCCATCAAGGTGTGGTAGAGGTTTCAAAAATCAAAAGAACGTTATTAGAGTTACTAACCGGTATACTAATGCTGGTCCGTGGCACGGGGTTGTTCCCGTTAAGAATCGTCCTATTATGATTATAGGTGGTTCTGATACTCCTGAACTTGAATTGTCCACTAATCTTCTTAAATTTATCCCTAGAGGTGAAACTAAGGAGCTTGGTATTACTACTAACAAATCTTGGCGAATTGTTTAATGTATTATTATGGCAACACTTAATCAATTAGGAAGTAAGATTTCTAATATATTAGGTAAGCCCGGTGATCATAGCATTCAAGAGAGAGCTAAAGATGCTTGTAAGGCACTCTTTGCTACTTTTATTCGTCAGAGTATTGAGCGCAATGGTGTAGATGAGGTGCTTAAAGTTAGCTTTAATGTTCCTCTTATCTGCGTTCCGCTTACCGATATAGAAAACACATATGCGGGAATTGGTGCTAAAGATATGGTTCTTACTACTGAGCATCGAGTTCCTACACCTTTACGTATGCCTAATGATGCACCTTTTCTTCATGTTTATACTCAACATGATGATGGGAGTCTTATTACATATAAGTACGCTAATAATAGCGTAGTTCCGCTCCTTACCACAGTTTATTCCCCTACTGGGGTTTGGGGAGTGTATCAAATCGTTAATGGTAAACTTAAAATTATTATCAAAAATACTCTCAAAAACTTTGAGATTGATGCTAAAAATTATAAGTTTGTAACAATCGTGTATGTAGCTGAAAATCCTGCTGAGGTTATCACTATGTATATGGAAGATGATGGTCAAGATATTGAACTTCCACTTCCTGCTGATATGATAGAACGTATAACTTATGAGGTTCTTAGAACTGAATTTGGTATTAAGCCTACAGAACACGAAGTTAAGATTATTAGTGATGCAACTTATGCTCCTAATGATCCTAATGGTACTCAACGTTTAATCCATAATAAAGTAGAATAAACTATATGGAATCCATGCACTATTACCACGACTATCTCGAACAATGTTACAACACTATCGAGAAATTAAGTACTGATCTTCATAATATTTATGTTAGACGTAATAATCTAGCTAATATCTGTTATGCTAATCTGAATCTTCTTGAATCGAATGGAATAACTAAAGAGATTATTGATGATCTTATTTTAGGTAAACGAGTTAAAGGTGTTAAGCTCTTACGTAAACTTAATTGGAGTGACGAAGCTAAAGCAGTATCTCTTCGTATTACGTTTAATCGTTTTGTTTATCTATCTACTATTCGTATTCCTAAACTTCTTGCTATTATTAGATATTATGATTGGATGTGTCGTATTCCTTATCCGATATTTAATCAAATACAAAGAGGTCTTAATAAGTCTCTAATTGAGAATCTTATTCGTGGTGATAGTGTTTTTTTAGGTACTTACATTGGTAAGTTTCAAGTTCAACGTGCTGTTGCTAGAGAATCTGTTGATTGGGCTGCTTCGTTTCGTCTTAGAGATGAGATGATTGCTGCTGGTATCGAAGTTAAGAGTTTTCTTAATCCTTATGGTAAGAATTGGCACGTTAAATCTGATAATCCGTATTATTGGTTCTGTAAATGGATACGTCATAATATGGGCGTTGATGTTGTACCTAATCAAATATTCTATAAATTTAAACCTAGTCAGTGTCATGTAAACATTATGACTAGCGATAAGGTGCTTAGGCATAAATCTATAGAAGAAGTTATTAAAGCGGATAATCTTGCATTTGATGCTAAACTCAAATACATGGTTGAACATGATAAAACTATTATGGATAGGTATCCGCCTACTAAAAGCAAAAGAGAACGTATTAAAAACAATGAAGTAGATGAATACATTAGACCAAAACTTGATTAGTTCTAGTGTTGTTATTCATAGGATTATAGAAGATTATGATGTTCATTCTATGGACTTTATGACTCGTATTCCTACTTGGATATGTGAAGCTCTTGCTGATTTAAATATTCAACAACATCTTATTAATGTTGGTAAAGTTATCGACTTTGATGAGTATCGTTGTGAGATTCCAGAGGGTTGTGAGAATATACGTCTTGTTACAATTAATGGTAAACGTGCGGATTTTACTACTAATCCTGCTCCTTTTGAGCATGATGACGGAAATTATATACCGCTCGCCGTTTCATTCCCGATAGGAGTAAACCTTACAGAGAATGTCGTTTTTGACTTCATACGGACGATCTCCGGCAGTTTATATACGTATTCGATTAATGGGTCGTATTTGCATTTAAATGTCAGAAAAGGCGCGCTAGGCGTCTTATTTCACGGGTTGCCAATGACACTTGACGAGATTCTTAAAATCAATGTTCCTCTTATACCTAATAATAATGTTCTTGTTGATGCTCTAAAGAACTTTGTTATGATGCGTATTCTTCAACGTAATTACAGACATCCAGTTTTAAATCTTAGAGATAGTAATCCTTATACTAATCCGGCACTTGCTTACGATAATGCTAAAATTAAAGTTCGCAATGCTTGTAATAGGCTTACTAAAGATAAACGTGATGATTGTAGTAGATCGTTATTAAACTTCTTAAATATGAAAAATCATTATGTGAATGGCTATGAAAGTAAACGCAGGTCTTTACCCTAACGCGAATCCGTCATTAGTCAATAGTGATACTAAGTCTTATGCACTTAATGTTCTATATAACGAGGATAGTGAGACTCTTATCAATGAAAATGGATTTGAGAAACATCATGATTATTCTGATTATGGTCAGTGTATTGGCACCATTCCGATTCCCGTTGGAGTGGTGCTTTTTTTCGTTAATAGAAACGGTGCTAATCCTAGTGTACCTGACGGAGATTACATTATATGGCATAGTGATGAAACTATTGAAGGTGATATAAAGTATTCAGATGTTATTTATAAAGCTCCTCTAGTTGGTGATAGTACAGTTTTAAACTTTAGTGAAGATCGTCCTATTACTGGTGCTTATTCTTATAACAAAAATAATCATCTGATTATTACTTTTACAGAAGGTAATTCGACTGTTGCTAATGAAACTCGTTTGATGAATCTTAATACCTTTTGTGATGATTATAATCTCGCAAAAGACTATTCTGATGATATTACGACTATTTACAGCTTAGGTATTGATTTAACTAAAGAGAAACTATTGAATCTTATACCTGATGTTGAATATCCTACATTAACAGTTCAGTCTATTGATGGGGGTGGTTTACTTGCAGGCTCATATCAATTTGCTGTTGCATATAAACTTAAAACCGGAGATTATACTGATTATTCTCTGTTATCTCCTACATACTTTGCTGCACCTAAATACAATGAAAGTATTAAAGCTGGTCAGCTTACTTCTCGTAAGTTTCAAATTGATATTACTAATATAGATTCTCAATTTGATGAATGTAAACTTGGTATTATCTATAAAGGTGAAGATGAAGAGAAAGCTTACGAGTATGAAAATATTGATATTAAAGGTAAAAATAGTACAACTGTTTATATCAGTGGTATCAATGGTTTAAATACAGTTACTCTTAATGATATTGTAATTGGTAATATTTCATATATTAAAGATCAAGCTCATACTAATTTTAATTCACAGCTTATTCGTGCTAATGTTAGTATGAATGATATTACTGGTCTTGACAAGTATATCAAAGATAAAAATCTATGTACTGCTAATGGTCTTAATGGTACTGGTAATATTAAAATTAAAGAAGAATTATTCAAATCTGTTGGTGATAAAGGTGACTTTGAAAAGAAAGATCTTTCTAATGATACTTGTATCAAAGATAATGAATACTACTTCTTATATTTAGGTCTTATTGATTATAAAGGTAAACTTATTAATGTTTATCCTATTTATAATACTCAAAAGAGTAGTTATTACTTCAAGACTTCTAACTTCAATATGATCGGTAGTGATGGTGCTGTTAAACATCGTATGTTTAGATTTAAATTCAATCCTACAGATTTCTTTTCTAAACTCTTTAAAGATACTACTAAAATTAAAACTGCTGATGGTCTTGAAGAAGTTGGAGTTGTTGCTCGTAAACAAATCAAATCTTGGGTTGTTTACATGGCTCAACCTAATAGCTCTAATAGTAATTGGTGTTGTCAATCACTTGTTGTTCGAGATTTAGCTTATTCTAATGTAGTTGGTAATAACTATAAAGGAGCTTTTGCTTCTCGTGATAGATATAGATTATATCCTCTTGAATATCTGATTGAAAAGAAGACTATGCCACAAGTTAAAGCTTATAGCGTTCGTAGTGCTTATGAACGTATGACTTGGAGGCATTGTTTCAATCGTCAGAAAAATGATACTAAAAATGAAAAAGGAGATGGTTCTAATTTATGGGATGAAGGTGGTGATTTGATTCAATCAGTTCTTCTTTCTGATTCACTTATTGTTAATAGTAGACTTAATGGACCTACTATTAAACCTGAATTTATTGCTAATAATAATTCAGCTGTTTCAAATATAGCTGCTGATTCTAGTTATAAATTTAGTAAAAATAATGGTCTTGATGATAACGCTATATTTGATAGTAAATACTATCCGAATGCATGGAATAATAAGAGTTATCAACGTGTTACTATTACTTATGGGAATGGTGACTTACTAGATCCCGGATTTGAATATAACAAGATATGTAAAGATTATTCTGCTGCTGGTGAGTGGGAAGGTGATGATAATCCAAATAGTCATAAAGATGATAGAACTGTTGCAAGATTTCAATGGTATTCTATTATTGAAAATAACCGTGCTATTATAGATTGTTACTATCATGATCGTAATGCAGATGATATATTCAAGACTATTGACGTTTATGCTCAGAATCTTTCTTGTATATCTCCCATTGTTAGAGTTGAATATCATCCCGTAACATATATTGCTACTACAAAAGCTCAATATCTCAAAGGTGATACATTTGTTGCATTTATAACTCAACGCTGTGTTGCTCCTGCTGCTGGTTTCCAACATGAAGGGGCTGGTGCTACTATTGCCAATTGTCATAGAATTATCATTAGTTATTTTATATTTAGTCGTATGAATCTTCAATGTCGTCATGATGGACTTGGAGTTAATAGTAGTGCTTATAAGATATTTGAACGTAATATTTCCAATACTGCTGAGAATGATATTGAAAAATCTATTCGTTGGGCTCCTAAGAATAATTACTATCAAGAAGCTGATAACTTAGGTCATGTTAGTTATCCTATTGATAACTTTTGGAATACTGAGGATGGTAAGTGTTATGAGACTTCTATGAATTGGGATGGTTTTAAAGATGCTGTTATTATTAAAAAGATTGACGATATTAAAACCTTTCCTTCTCGCATTATACGTTCAGATGTTAATCCTAGTGAATCTACTGATATTGGTTGGCGTCGATATAAAGCTGATGCTTATAAAGATGTTTCAATTCAAAAAGGTGCTATCGAGAATGTTTTATCTGATGATATTGCTTTATATATTCAACAACAATACACATTACTTGTAGCTGCCATTAAAGATACTCTAGGTAACAATGATGAAAATACAACTTATGTAGGTACTTCTGATTTGTTTCAACGTGAACCTAAAGAAATTATTTATAGCACTACTGGTAAAATTGGTTGTAACAATCGTTTTAGTGCTATTATTACGCATCGTGGTTATCTTGTTTGTGATGTCGAAAAAGGTGAGATTTATCTTGTTAAGAACGATCAAAGCGTAAGTGAGTTATCTGATTTAGGCTTCAAAGAGTGGTTTAAAGAACATATTTACGCTAATGCTACTAATCCATTGTCGCATAGTGGATGTTTCTTTACATACGATGAAATGCACCAAAGATTTATATTCACTAATAAGATTATAGATAAAAACGGTGCTATTGATTTGTATAAGTCTTATTCTATTTCCTACTCATTAAAGACTAACTTATGGACGTCTTTTCACTCGTATATCGGGGATTATTCATACATTAACCGGCATGGAATCTTCTATATAACTAAAGGTTCTCTTTTTAAGACTGATGCTAAGAATAAAGGTATTTACTTTGATGATGTTATTCATCCTAGTGTTGTTCAATTCATTTATGCTACCGAGCCTACTATAAGTAAACTCTTTAAGCATATTGAATGGCGTAGTCAGCTTATTAATGGTCTTATGAATAATGAAGATAATATACGTTATCTTTATAATAAAACTATTGATTGGTTGATGTTTCATACTGATGTTCAGTGTACAGGTCTTATGCCTATGAGTGTTAGTCCTATTTGGTGGGATAATGAAACTCTTAAATATAAAGCTGGTCGTTATCTTTGGAATCGTATTGAAGACTTCGTTGAAAATGATCATGGTCAATGGAATCCTAATCCTAATCTTATTAATTTTATGGATAAAGATGCTATTGACACTCTTATTGAACTTTCAGCTAAATATCAAAAGCCTTGGTATGATATTGCTAAGTTTCATAATGCTTGGACTTATATAACTATGATATATGAGAATAAGTTCTTTAGTCAAGAAGCTGATGATTATGTAGATGATATTACTAAATATCCTGACGCTACTCAGCTTGATTTAAGACTTACCAATATTGAAGTTATGATTGATAAAGATACTCGTTTATAATTAGTGTTGCTCTTTAACGATCTCCAGACCCCGGTAGGGAAAGAGCTTGTGGTAAGGAGAAACACTCTGCAAATACTATTAGTATGCCAAATAAATATAAACGTACTAAGGTCGCTGATGATGCTCAAGCTAGACGTCTTCTTATTGATATTTTTACTAAGTATCATCAAAGTAAAGATATTAATAATAGATCTCTAGGTTTAGCTATTCAAGCTCTTGATAAAGAGAGTAATACTAAAGGTCTTATAGGTCGTCCTGAGATTCATAAGATTGATTCTCTTTATCAAGTCGGTGCACCTGCTCGTGAAGTTGTTAAGTATATAGCAGAGACTGGTGTTGGTACTAAAGGTTACAATACTAAAGTCTTTACACCTCAACAACTAGCTGATGATGGTGTTATTAAACGTATGCGTGATTTTTACAAATATGCTAAGAAGTGTGGTCTTAATCATGCAGCCGCTACTGGTTTAATGTCTATGGTTTATGGTGAGACGTTAAATGATTCGATTGATGATCTATTTTCATTTAATAAAACTCAAAGAGCTACTGCTAAAGGTGATAATAGAATTGTTAATCATGGTTTATTTAGTTTTGAGAATCTACGTAAATGGGATGATAAGAAAGATAAAGGTAAACCTAAAACTAATTGGGTTGAAGATCCTAATTATACTTATGGTAGTTATCAATCTTATCTTAAAGCTAATAAACGTAAAGATAGTTTAGAATCTCAATTTGATTATTATCTTGATACTTATTTACCTTCTAAAGATAGTAAATTTAGTACAGATAAAGTCAATGCTATGTCGGCTGAAGATGCTTCTGTTTACTTTATGAAGAATCAAAAACCGGATTTTACTGTTGATGATTCTACAACTAAAACGCTTAGAAGTCGTGCTAACTTCTTATTTAAATCTAAATTTAATAATGGTGGTATGATTAAAAACATTTCAACTCTTAAAGCTTACCCTCGTCGACGTAGATACGCTGGTGGAGGTGAAGTTGCATTTAGAGATAGATTCGGGGATGTTCAAGGTCATAGTTATGGAGTTGAGAAAGGTATTCAAGGAGCTTCTGCAATGTCTGGTCTAAGTACCGGTGCTACTATTGGTGGTGGACTTGGGACTGGAGTTACTGCTGCGGCTGCCGCTGGATCTTCTGCTTTAACCGGTACAACTCTTGGAGCCTGGGCAGGTCCTATTGGTATGGCAGCAGGTGCTATTATTGGTGGTATTGTTGGACTGTTTGGAGGTCGTCGTAAGAAACGTAAGGCTAAAAAAGCTGCTGAAGAAGCTGATAGGCAACGTCAGATTGTTGCAGGCAATGAACGTATTCTTCAAGATGAACTTAAATTATCCAACACTGCTCAACAAGAAGGTGTTCTTGATATATATGGTGACTCTAATATCACAGGTGTTACTGGTTATCAAGATGATGCTAGCTTCGGTAGTGACTTAGTTCAACCTACTGTTCAAGGCACTCCATTTGGTAATGTTGATCCTAGTTCTGCTTTTGGTAGAATTGCCGCTCGTTGTGGTGGAAGACTTAAACGTAAACGCTGTGGTGGCAAAGCTAAACGTTATGCCGATGGTGGTATGATTGAAGAAACATCTTCTAATACCGCAGAAGTTAATGGCCCTTCTCATGAACAAGGTGGTGTTCCTTATGGACCTAATGCAGAAGTAGAAGGTGGGGAAGCTCTTATGACTGACGCAGATAATGCTTATATATTCTCTGATACTTTAAAGTATAATGGAACTACATTTGCTGATCTTGCTAAGCCTCTTATGAAACATAAAGGTTATCTTGAAAGTTCTCTTCCGGTCAAATCTATGATGCTTGGTAGAATGCTTTCTCTAACTGACCGTAGTACTTATGCAATTGATCGTAATACTAATGGTCGTAACGCTGAGAAAGCTAATGCTGATCTTCAAAGAACTAACGCACAAATTGCTGCAATTCAAAATGAACTTGCACAACTCTATAATCTTCAAGAAAGTATGAAAGCTGAATCTGGTATGGAAGCTGAACCTATTGAAGCACGTTGTGGAGGTAAAATTAGAAAGTATTATGATGGTGGTCAAATTGTTGATATTCCTATTTCTATTTATGGTACTCAACGGGATAATAGCGGGAATTATGCTACGGGACAAGAAATAACTTTTGCATCTAATGATAAAACTCAAATTCAAAATCCTTTAACTACTATTCAACAAGGTTTGCGTTGTGGTGGTAGAACTCGCAAATATGCTGATGGTGGCTTTATAAGTCCGGGATTTGTTTCTGAAGTTGGTGGTAATCTTATTGGTGGTATAAATCAATTTATAACTAATAAAGGTTTAATTGATCGTATGGAAAGTATGCGAGTTCCTGAAATTCCTCTTATGGATCGTGTAGAACTAGAAACTGATATAAATACTGACGCTGAAATTGGAGATATTAATAATACTGTTCGTAGTCTTGAAAAATATATTACAAGTAATAGTTCTAATTCTCAAGTTGCTCGTCAGTCTATATTGCTTGCTAGAACTCAAGGTTCTCGTATGCGTAGTAGAGTTAAACAAGATGAACATAATAAAGAAGTTGAGCTTCGTAATCGTTCTCGTATAGCTAACGCTGAAATTGCTGCTAAAAATAGTCAAATTAGAGCTGAGAATGAAGCTAATAAATTTAGTCATCAAATGGAAATTATTCAAAAAAGAAGTCAGAATAGTGCTATTTTATCTAATATGATTTCTAAAATTGGTAGTGCTATTAATTCTACTCAACAACTTAAATTTGATAGAGAAAATCTTCAAAATGAAATGCTTTCTAATGTAATTAAAGATCAAAATTCTTTATCTTTTGTTGCTCAACATTTTGATGATAAAACTCTAAAAAATTTATTAGGAAGCAATGGTTTAAAAGCTATTATTTCTTATCGTAAAAGATTAAATACAAATACCAATCTTACAACAAAAAATAAAACATCTATTAGTAAAAATAGATATAAAGGTATTTGAATTTAAAATAATATAAATCATTATGTTATTGTTAAATGAATTGAGATAATAATTACACCCTCTATTGTTAATTCAATAGAGGGTATTATTGTTTATATAAATATTTATATTATGGCAATTAGATTAAAATATGCAGATCTTACATATGTTTCAATACCTGATGCAAAACAATTAGATTTAAGTTCTTTGCGTTCTTTTGGACAAGCTTTTACAGCTACTGCTGATAATCTGCAAGAACGTGCTATTCGTAATGAAAACGCATATAATGAAATGACTATTAAGATGTCTGAATATAATGCGATTCAAGGTGCAGATGAAGAAGCTCTTGCAGGTAAAATTAATGAAACTCAAGAACACATTAAAGCTAAAGTTGATGAAGATGGAGGATGGTTCTTTGCTGATACAGCTGTTAGCGATGGTGCTCGCAAGTTTCTTACTGATGAAGGTGTTAAAACAATTCTAAGTAATAAAGCTCAATTTGATGCTCTTATGCAACAAAATGAAGCTAGTGATGCTCCTGAAGAATACAAAGCTGCAAATAGAGCTATGATTCTTGAGAAATTTAATAAAGCTGGTGGTAGTCTTGGTGGTAATGGTAAACAATCAATTACTGCATTTGGTACTGCTCTTGGTAAAGGTCACGATCGTTCTATATATCAAAAAGAGCTTCTTGAAATGATGAAAGCATGGAAAGCTGATAAGCGTTCTGTATTTAATGCTGAATTTATTAAAGATGCTACTGATTTGATGAACCTTCCCGGTACATCTGAACAAGTACAAGCTACTGTTCAAAAGATTATTGCTGATAGAGGTGGTAATCTTTCCGGTGTTCTTACTCGTGATAGTACAATTGAATCTGTAACAGAAGATGAGATTCGCGAGGTATTCACTGCGGTTCTATCAGCTAAACCTGAATTTAGAACAGCTATGGCTAAAGAAGCTGAAATTGATAAGTGGCTTAATAGTAAACAAGGTGGTACTAATAGTTCACTTGTAACTAACGCTCTTAAACAATATGTTGCTACTGACCCTAAGATGCAACAAAGTATGTTATCATCTTCTGATTTTACTAAGCTAACTAAAAAGCAACAAGCTATTGCTTTACAAGATCCTGCTGTTATTCAAAAGTATATTGATCAAGGTATGGCAAATAGTATGAGTGCTTTGCAGCAACAATTTAATGAATCTGATGAAGCTTATCAAACTCGTATGGGTGCTACTTATAATAAAATCTATACAGAGCAAAATATAAGTTCATTACTGAATATGGCTAAGATTGGTGCTTATACTTCTGTTGAAAGTAAGACTGATGTTAAGTGGTTTGATAATCTTCTTATTGATTCTCTTAAAGCTAAAAGAGAACAACTTGAAAAGATTAAAGGTCAAATGACTGAATCTATTGGTTTTACTAGAGCTAATCTTCCTGCAAATGCGATGATGAATATTGTAGATGCAAATATTAAAACAGCTACAGAAGCTTTAGATAATGCTAAGGCGACTATGGCTAAATATGAAGGTGCAGAAGATGATCAATCTCGTTATCTTTATCAGCAAGCTGAAAAGTCTTATATTGATGCTCAAAACATTATTCAACAGAATAATGCTATTTATGATTCAATGTTTAGACAACTTGATGGTAATAATCCTGATCATAGTGAAGTTATCGAAGATACTAAAGCTGAACTTTTAAGTTATTACCGAGGAGATAATAAAGATGAACTTGCAGCTGCTATTAAAAGTCTTAAACGTCCAGAAGATATAATTAATACTTTCTTACGATACGGTGAAGGTGCTGAATTGAAAGACTTTAGAGCTAGCTTATCTTATACTGGATTTATAGATAAAGGTAAAGTTGATAAAAGTAATCTTACTAGATACTTTTTAACTGCTGCAAATAATGTAGGTATTAAACCACAAACAACACCTATTACTCTATTTACTCCTATTAGTAATAACAAAGCTGCATTCAGTGATGCTCTTGATGGTGTTGCTAGACTCCTTGAAGATAATGCTGGTGTTTGGAATTTTGCTACTGCAAGTCTTGGTGATGATCCTGAGAATGCTAAGTTCTTAGAAAAGGTTATCGGTATGCCTTTGACTTCTAGCGAAGATTTTAAAGATATATTTAGTTCTCGTAAGAGTGGTTCTGGTAATAACGCTGTATATCAAATGTCAGCTAGAAATCTATCTATTGGTTCTGATGCTACAGGTCGTTTATATTTGAAAGTTACTATACCAGCTCAAGGTGATAATCAAGTTCCTAGAGAAGCTATATTATATACTGATGATGATGGTGCTAATATGGCTCTTAGAGATGCTATGAGAAAAGGTGCTCAATGCTCATACAATCAAGCTATGACTAATCCTTATGATGCTTATCAAAGGCAAACTGCTAATGAGATTATGGCATTTAGTGGAAATATTGAACAGCTTGGTGCAGATCTTTCTCGTATTACTAATCCTCAAGAACGTTCTCTAAATAGATTTAATACTATTGGAGATCAAATGGTAAGTAATGTATCTCAAGCTCTTGATGTTATTACTAATGATACTAATATTGATCCTCGTGGTAATTATTATCATATAACATCTGGTGATTTTAAATATAATATTACTAAGCATCCTAGTGGTACTTATAGTGTTAATGTTCAAAAATACAATCCAGCTTTGAATCGTTACGTTAATATTGAATACGCTAAAGGTTCTTTAAATTATTCTTTTGCTGATAATGTTTCTTTACGTAATAATTTGCCTGCATTAATATACAAACTTAATCATGGTAATGAACTTAAAGAAAACTTCATTCCGACTCAATATCTTACTCCTCAGCAAAAGAGTGTTTATGATGTTTCTTATTGGTCTAATGATCCTCTTATGTTAAGATAATATGCCTAACGATAAAACGTATGAAGCAATACCTCTATTTGGAGAGGATGGCAAGATTCAATATAATGGTGAAGTTAAACCTATATTTGATCAAATAGGTTCTCAATCACCAGATAATCGTATGGATAATGACGAATATCTGAATCTTACCAAAAAACATAACGGTAACATAGGTATTACTCCTAGTAACTATCGTAATTATGTAGAGAGTCGTGCGAGAAATCAATCTACTTGGGATCGTATTGGTAACTCTCTTGTTCAAACTGTTGGAGAAATAGTTGGAGGTACAATTGAAAGTGCAGGTTCTATACTTGCACTTCCCTCTAAACTCATAGATAGTGATGAAGCTTATACTCGTAATTTTTTAGAAAAACTAGGTAATTCCATTAATGAAGGTACTAGAGAAGCATTTCCTATTTATATGACTGAACAAGCTCAACATGGCAGTTTATTAGATCGTATGAGTGGAGGTGGCTACTGGGCGTCTATTGTTCCCTCTATATTAGGTAGTGCTGCTAGTATAATGCTACCTGCTCGTGGTGCTTCTTTATTACTTGGAAAAGCCTTTAGAGGTGCTGTGAATCTCGGAAGTAAATCTAAGTACGTTAAAGATGTATTTGGTATTGCTAATGAAATGCAGAAAGCAAAAGCTTTAAATAATGCTAGTAAAATTGCTGATGTTTATGGTTCTGCTGTAATTAGTAGAGTGCTTGATTCATCACGTGAAGCTTATGGTACTTATGAACAAGAACGTGAATGGTTTCTTAATAATTATAAGAACTATGTTGAACGTGATGAAAATGGTAATGCTATTCTTAAAGCTCCGGGATTAGAAGAAGTTCCTCTAAACGATACTAATATTGAAAGTATTGCTGATAGATATGCAGATAATGCAGCTTCTAAAGGTTATTGGAGATCTATGTCTAATATAGCTTATGACGTAGTTGAATGGATGAATATCTTAGGTACTGCTAAAACTCTTACTAAAGCTACTAGAGATAACATTCGTAAAGCTATGGCAACTGGTGATAAATTTGCTATAGTTCGTACATTAAATGCTATACCCAATGCTGATAAAGGTCAAATTCTTAGAGCTATTGGAGGTTTCGCTGGAGGTTCTCTTGCTGAAATGGCAGATGAAATGACTATGAGTATTGCGATGCAAGAAGGTACTCATGCAGCTCGTAAAGATTTTGGTTTACTTTCTGATACTGACGCTCTTACTGATTTTAGCATGAGAGTTAGTAGTTATCTTAAAGATCCTGATATTTGGACTGAAGGTATTGGAGGTCTTTTAGGTGGTGCTGGTATGCAAGCAATAATGCCATTTATTGAAACTAAGATCAATAAACGTGGTATTGAAAGAGAACATGAATATCTTAAAGGTATTGAACGTGCTACAGAAGCTATGCGTTCAGGTCTTGATGGTATTGTTGAATCTCTTGCAGAAGGTGATATTGTTGGTGCTAAACTGAAAGAACAAGAAGCTATTCTTAATCAAGTTGCAGCTAATAGTCTTGATGGTTCACTTGAGTTCTATAAAGAGATGCTTAGAAATATGAGTGCTTCTCTTAAAGAAATTCAATCTATTAAATATAGAAAAGATAGAGGTGAAGCTATTAGTGCCGAAGAACAAATTGCACTTGATAAAGGTGAATCTTTACTTGCAAATGCTGATTACTTTGAACAGACTCTTAATAAGATTGAAGCTGTTGAAGATATTTACAATAAACATTTCGATGCAGTCAATGGTACTACCGACAAAAATCTCTATGAATATCAACGTCGTATTGCTACTCTTGAAGCTCAAAAAAGACTTAATGAACTAGAACTCGAAGCTATTACAGCTAATCCTGCTGAATATCAAAAGCGTGCTGCTGAATCTAAAGAGTATCTTAGTAATTATGTTGATTCTAAATATACAGACGATAATATTCGTATAGCTAAGAAAGCTGATATAAATACTTATGCTGAAAATAATGCAACTCTTGAAGATGCTAAAGCTGCATTAAGTGTTTACGATAAAATGATTGCTAGTCTTAAGAACCAAATAAGTGAACTTGAAAATGCAATCACTAATGCTCCTAAAGATGCTACTGCTGAGCAATTGCTAGGTCTTAAAATAGCTCTTAAAGGTGCTAATAGTAAACTTGAATCTTACAATAAAACTCTTAGTGATATTAGTAATATTCGAGATACAGCGACTAAAAACATTGAAGCTCTTAATTTAAATAAAGATGATAAAGAGGCGGCTCAACAAGCTAGAACTCTTTTATCTAATCTTACTAATCCGGAAGAAGCTAAACGATTCTATGAAAATAGAAGAACTGCTATTGATGCTGAACTTGATTATTATCGTAATGGTAATGGATTTGAAGATATTAAAGATCAAATAAAATTATATGAAGATGAAATCAAAGCTTCTACTGATAAAGATCTAATTGATGAACTTAATACGTATCAAACTTCTGAAGCTTTACAAGCAGATGAATCAAAGTTCTCTGATTCAGACACAAGAAAAGCCGTATATAATGCCCGTCTTGCTAGACTGCAAAAACAAGAATCTGACACTAAAGCCGCTAATGCTCGTAGAGAAGCTGCACTCAAAGCAGAACAAGAACGTCAAGCGAGACAACAAGAAGAACGTGATGCGCTTGCAACAGAAGAAGATTCAAATGCTGCACCGATAGGTAGTGGTACATTCGGTAGATCTTATAGAGAATTTGAAGGTATTAAACCTTTATCCAATGAAGCTTCTAGTCTCTATAATGCACTTATGTCTGAATCTCAAGTTACAGATTCACCTCTTGCTAACGTTATTGAGAATAGACATAAAAGCAAATCTCTTACTTCTAAAGATGCAATGCTTCTTGAAGAAATTAAAGAATTCAATGATGCTACTAATAGAGCTTTAGATAATTCATTTGATACTCTTACGACTACAAATCTTAAATGGATTGTTACTCGTATTGCTGCTAAATACTCTATATTCGATAATATATTCTTCGGTCGTAGATTCAATTGGGTTGATGCTGTTACTAAAACAGAAGTTGAATATGCGCCCAGTGTAAATAACGGTGATCTTAGTGCTGAACTTAATAGTTATTTGTGGCATCTTAGTCGTTATACTGCTCAAGTTCTTGAACAAAGTGGTAGACCTCTGCCTAGTTTCTTAGCTGATGTTCACTTCGGTTTAAGTGAGACTACAAAGAGTGATATTAATGCTCTTACTAACAAAATTATGCAGGAAGCTAAAAGTATGCAAACTAAATTTGATATTATCAATAATACTATAGAAGATAATTTAGGTCGTAAGAATTCTAAATATGCTTTATATGTATCTATTGGTGGTGTTGAATATAGAGTGCTTAATACTCCGAATCCTCGTAAAGATGTTGGTATTGTTATTGAAGGTTTTGAGAATCAACTTAATCGTTATGTGCTTACTCCCGCTAATATGGCAACTCCTAACGATGATTATATTCTCATTGCTAGACAAACACAAAGTTCCGCTCCTGACCAGTTCTTGCCTCCTACCGGGGGCTACAAAGCTCAACAGAGTTCCACTGATGAAACTATTGCTCCTAAAACTGAGATTACAGAAACTGTTTCTAGTGCTAATGGTATTACTACTGAATTTGTAAGTGATGAAAGTTCTACTAATACCGATGATGCGCCAATCGAGTTTGTAACGGCTTCAAATCAGCCCCTTATAGACTTCAAAATCGAGGGCATTGATACTAAATCCATGCTCGAATTTTTAACATCTCTAATGAGCCAAGAGGGGGTAAATTTGGCACTATTCGACACGGATTTGATAAACGCCTTAGTGCTGATTCCGAAGCTGCTTAGAAACACTAAAGTTGGTAGTAAGTATGCTTCTGATGCTTATATTAAAGCTCTAATGAATAAGTACTTTACAGACGCTAAACTTACTGGTGTTGAAACTAAGATTATTGAAACTGCTAAGAAAGTCGCAGCTGCTGTTAGTATTAACATTGACGAAGGTGGAAATTCAATTCGACTAAATACTGCTGAAAACTGTCGTAATGCTATTAATGCTCTTGATGATCTTAAGAGTTTATATAAAGATGAATCTAAATGGCAGTCAGATATGCAATCTCTTACGGATGCTCTGAATACTGTTTATGAATCTGATCTTGTTGCTAAGTTTGCACAAGTTCTTACTCAATCTACAGATTATAATTCTGATGCCATTGCTATACGTCTTGACGAAACTCTTCATAACAAATTTGCTATGATTGCTCAAGACTTAGGTGGTATCTTTGTTGATAATTTTAATCTCTTTGGTACACTTGTTGCTTTTATTAGTGATAGAAGTGGTTTTAGAATTAATAAGATTAACTATTATGATCTTGTTAATGGTATGCGTGAATATCGTGGTGATAATTACAAAGAACTCATACCTGAAATCATGTCTATTATGAATATTACTAATTATCTTCATAATGAATTTAAGAATAGACGTGATTACTATAGTGCTAGATTTGCAGTAACTAAAGATGCTACTTATAAAGAGCTTTATAATAATTATAGTTTCTTTTATGATCTTATAGATGTTGCTCCTACTAATGGTTTACCTTTAACAGAAGCTCAAGTTCTTGATTTTATTAATCGTACACCTGAGATTAAAGGTAAAACATATCATGAAGGTCTAGATATTAACTTTAGTCCTAACGGTGCTCCTGAGAATATTCTAGGTAATAGTACTGCTACTAACTTAGGTATTTATGAGTTACTTGATGGTATTAAAGAAGGTGATGAGGTTACTGTAGTTCAAACTGATTTAGAAGAGAATCCTAATAGAGCTTCTTATGATGTTGTAATGAATCGTAATGGTAAAGAGTATAAATTAGGTTCTATTCCTAAACTCGAAACTATTACAAATGGTATAGCGTATACAATTCAAGGTGTGAATGGTGTGTATTATCCACGTAAATTTGCATTTACTGATGATATGGCTAAAACCTTTGTTGAATATCAAAGAGAACTATTTAGATTCATGTATCATTACGATATTGCTTTTAATCCTCATAATAATATATCTGCTAAAGATAGAGAGGACTCTGAACGTAACATTGATATTATCTTTGATCAGTTTAGAAAAGATCGCTTTAAGAAGCTAATGGATACACTTAAAGAGCTTGTGTATTCTAATCTTACATCTAAGCAGATTAAAGATATTATGAATAGTCAGACAATGATTGGAGTTGTTGATTCTGAATATACAGGTGATACTGACGGTGAAATTTCTATTGATAATGTAGCTCTTTCATTTAATCAAATATATCAAATTTGTACTGATTTATTTCCTACTTCTAGAATTAATCATTCAAATATGGATAGTATTATGAATGCTACGGCTATTACGAAACATTTCAATGACGCTGTTAATCGTCATGAAATGATCTTCCGTAATAATCAAGCTATTCGTAATGATATTCGCTTTACAGGTTCTAATACTTTTAGAATAAGTCATATTAGTGCTGGTAGAATACTAATTAATGATGAAGCTCGCAACGAAGATCATGAAGCTAAACATGGATTACCTATTATGCATCATCGTAATTCTTTATTAGATTCTATTAAGCCTACTAAAGATGTTCTTGATTCTAAAGGTAAACCTAGAGTTCAAATACTAGCTATTGATGAGAATGGTGTTGGTAAAGATCCTAAAACTGGTGGTATTGTTCAGAATATAGATAAGTTTGCAACGCCTCATGTAGCTGATACTTTTATTGGTAATAGACGTCATGAAGTTGTTGTTATACCTCAAACTGATTCACTTAATACTGTATTCCCTATATATCCTAATACTATTATGGGTTCTATCACCGATGAAACAGAAGAAGCTCGTATTAGTAAATTAGGTAAATATACAAAATATATTGGTGATGCTATTAAAGAAATTCTTGCTCTTAATACTGGTAATATAACCGAAGCTAGATTTGATATTTCTAATAGACTTCAAAATATTATTATATGTAATGAACGTAGTAGTGCCGTTCAAGATGATATTTATTTTCAATCTGGTAACAATGGTGATGGTAGTAAACGTTATGTAATGCTCAAAGCTGTTCTTGGTGATGGTAAAGGTAAAGAAGCTTATCATAAGTTTATTCAAACTACTATTGATGGACGTGACGCTGTTATTCATTATACTTCTAGTAATAAACTTGATGTTGCTAACTATAATGGTGCTTTAAATCATCCTAGTTATCCACATACTGTTTATTACTTAGATACTCCTGCTGATGTTCAAAAGTTTAATAATAAACTTAATAGTATAATTCCTAATCTAGTTCGTCAATTCGGTCTTAAAGATGGAATTGCTGTAGCTAAAGATTCTACTGGTAGTTCTTATACTACTGGATATACAGATCCAGTTACAGGCGAACGTTATGAAGATATATATGACTATTATATGGCAACTAATGCTAGATATTCAGATGTAGCTTCAGTTAAAGATAGATATGGAAACGTTGTAAGTAATGTTACTATTGCTGGAAATGCTCCTATTAAGTTTTCTATTGCAACAAAAGCATTCGATACTGAAACTGATGTTCCTCAACGTTTTTATGATCCCGTTGAATTACTTAAAACAGTTCAAGATGCTGATCGCTATAAAGAAGATTGGTCTAGTATCTCTAAACTTGCTAATATACTTGAATATGAAGCTGGTATTAATCCAGTTTATATTAAGCATAATGTAAGTGAAGCTAAGATTAATATTGAAAGCGAAGGTTATACTGATTCTGTTAAGATTGCTGATGATGGTTTTTATCGTAATCAATTTAGGATTGATATTAACTACAATTATGATCATGCTAATCGTAAGGAACATCAAGGTTATTTAACTCGTACTTTAGCTCATGAGATGATTCATACTTATATTATGAAATTCTTTAATGCTACTCATCGAGATATTAATAACCCTGAATTACTTGCTAAACGTGAAGCTCTTATTGATTATAATAATAAAGAGTGGCAAGAGTGGTTTGCTGATTTTAATCAAGCTGTTATAAATACTCGTGCTGAACTTACAGGTAAAACTGATTTAAATGATCGTGAGAGATTCTTAAAGGATATGCTTAGTGATAAAGGTATTGCTAATAGATTTATCGAAATTGTTAGTCAAGAAATCTCTAGTATATCTGAATCTATTAATACTAAACTTAAAGATCGTGCTAAGGGTGCTAAGAACGTTATCAATGGTAAAGATGCTATCTCTGAAATTATAACGTATGCTTTAACTGATTCTCGTATCTTTAGACTTCTTAATGAACTTCATTCTACTACTAAACGTGTTGAAGGTTCTGAGAATCTTGAAACTCCTACGTTTTGGGAGAAATTTAAAAGAATTCTTCTTAATATATTTGAGAAGATCTTTGGTTTCAAAGATACTGAAGTTAAAACTGATTCTCTTATGGAACGTTTTAATGATGTTCTTAATAGAATCTATAATAAAGACTTTAGAGATATGGAACCTGATGGTATTACTTATGGTATTCGGATGAACTCTCCAGTCCCCGGTAGAGAAGGAGCTGTGGAAGGGAGCGGAACGTCTGCTACATCTATTGTTGAATCTACGACTACAGAAGTTCAAAATGCTGTTAATACAGCTGTGAATGGTGATGCAAATGCTACAGCTGAATCTCCTACGCAAACTACTCCTCGCCGTAGGGCTAGACTTGGTACTAGTTCCGATAGTAATATTAAAGCTTCTAAAGTATTAACATCTGAGGAAGCTTCTATATTATCTAATGCTCTTAGAGATTCTAAAGGTAGATTGCTAGCTCCTAATGGTGAACCTAGTAATCTTACTGAAGATCAATATGTTAAAGTTAGAACTAAAGCTTTTATAAATTGGTTTGGAGATTGGATTAATAATCCTAATGAAGCTTCTAAAGTTATTGATATTAACGGTGAACCTTTAGTTGTTTATCATGGTTCAGAAGAATCTTTTGATACTTTTGATATTACACATTTCGGTAAAACTGATAATGGTGATAGAGGTAGAGGTTTTTATTTTACTCCTAATCCTAATATAGCTAGCAGATATGGTTCAATTAAGGCTTTTTATTTAAATATTAAAGAGCCTTATACTGGTAATCAAGAGCATAATTTGAATAGAGGTAAATCTATTGAAGATTTAATTTCTGAAAATGCTAAATATGTTAATAAACGCATAGCTGAATCTGTTAAACATCTAAAAGCTCAAAGGTTTAATTCTAAAAGTAATTTATTTGAAAGATTAGGTCTTACAGATAATTCAACTGATGCTGAAATTGAATCTAAAGTTTTTAAATATTATAATAATATTAACGCTAGTAGTACAAGATTTGGAAATTTAAATACAGCTGATGGTTATATAATGAATCAGAATGATGTAGCAGATAGTTATGAAATAGTTGTTTTTAATGCAAATCAAATTGAACCTGCTACAGATAACAATAGTGATTTTAATAGTAATACTATGAATACTAAATATTCAAAAGTATTAGTGGATGTTGGTGCTAAATATTTATCAGATTTGAATGATAATTTGAATAAAAATAGTAACTTAGATGAAACTAATAAACGTATTTGTTAAACGTATAAAACTTCTACTATGGGTTTAGATTGTAATATTATCCCTCAGATTAAAGTTGGTGATAGCTATACTGATAGTAAGTGTTTTCAAGATCTATGGGATAGGGCAAAGAAGCTTTATCCTAATGATCCTGTTAAAGCACGTGCTGTTGCTAAAGCTGATTATGATGCTCTTAAATCTGCTTCGTTTACATCCGAGTATGGGGATTGGGTTTTGCTTCGTGCCATCCAAAATGCAAGACTGACAGACGCCCAATTTGCCACTTTTCAGAGCGTCTATGGCAATAATATAGAACGCTTGACTAAAAGTATTACCGTACCATTAAACGAGCAGGGAGAGCCGGAAATAAGGTCATTTCATAAATACACTGCTGCTAAGAAAGCACAAGTTCTATATGATAATGATTATCCTTTTATTGCTGATAGTGAGCAAATGTATTTGAATCGTATCTTTGCTGCTATTGCTTTTAGACTTGAACCTCAATTCAAGAATCTTACTTATAAAGATTTTAAGAATGGTGTTACAATTCGTTCTTTAATTGCCACTGTATTACGTCAGTATGCTCAAAACGATAACCCTGATGTTGGTTATTTAGGATTTGCTGCTCAATATAATAATCGTCTTGATGAACTTGAAGCTGCTGGAGTTGCTGATGAAATTATAGATAACGATCCTCTTCTTATCAGTTATGAAAGTAAGATGAATAATCTTCTTAAACTTGCAGATCAACTTGATAATCTCGATGATCAAGGTATTTGGCAGAGTTTCATTAATTATTATAAAGCCGAATTTATGGCTGATATTAATGATTTCGATATTGAAGACTATATGACTATGGGAGAGATCAATGGTGCTTCTATGACTGATGAGCAAAATATCAATAAGTCTTGGAATAGCTCTCTTCAATTTAAAGTTGATCGTAAGAATACTGCTTCTTCTCGATTTAAACGTATGCTTACAGAAATGATTTATAATAATCAAAGTAATCTGTTTGCTACACTTGAAGATTCTCAATTTAATGGTACTGCTTCATATTATAATAAATATGGTTTAGCAATGCCATTTGATATTAATGTTCTTTGGAACTCTTTGATTGATGCTATTCGTTATGCAGCTAATAAAGAAGAGCTTATAAATAGTCTTAAAGTTACTTCTGAATCTGTTTATAATGGTCAGCTTCAACCTATTATTGATCAAATTGAGATTCTTCCAAATGATGATGCTAGTACTATTGAACGCAAAGAAATATTCTACAATATGTACATGGCATCTGTTGATATGGCTACAACTGTTGTTACTCAAAGTGAAACTATGAGTTACAATATGTCAGAAAATGATTATAATCTTGCTTATTCTGTTAAAGAGAGTAATCGTCAATCGTTTGCTACTACTAATATTTACAATCAATATCGTAATATTCTTAGTGATAAATTTCAACATGTTGGTAGTCGTGCTGCTGTTCAGTATGATATCAATGCTATATATAAAACCGGTAAATCTATTACTGATAAAGTAAACACTTTACTGTATAAATCTAACAATGTTGGTATCAATTGGTCTCCTAATACTATATTTAATTATTTATCTATTAAATTTAGTGTTCCTTTTGATGTAATTAAAGCTTTATATCATGACGGAAATGATGATAATAAAGTTAATAAACTTGTATATCAGAAAATTGAGACTGAACTTGTTAATATTGACGGTGTATTTGATAAGATTCTTAATCAAATTAAAGCTAATGTTACTGATAAACAAAGTGAAAAAGCTAAAGATCGTCAATCACGTAGAATAAAAAGATTGTTTTATGAAGGTTTCAAAGCAGGAGATGAAATTGATTCTGTTGTAGATGATATGCGTGGTCGTATTAATATTCTTGCAACTGTGGGTGGTTGTGATCCAGCTATTAAAGTTGATTTATCTTATATCAATGCTCAAGGTGAACAAGAATATACTCCTGAGTTCTATAATCATATTACATCAATGCTTCAAGGTATTGTTAATCGTATCGGTGAAGTTAATGTAGAACTTATGAAATATCGTTTCAATGATTTCTTAAAATCTAAAGGTACTAAATATCATCCTCTTATTTGGAATCTTGGTAATGGTATGGGCGGTGATGGTAAGGGTTTCTTTAATTTTAGAAAAGATGAAAATGATAATGCTATACTTGACGAAAATGGTTATCGTATTCTTGATGCTGTAAATCCTGTTAATGTTGAAGCTGTTAAAGCTTTTCAATATGCTCGATTTAATGGTATGTCTAATCGTGATCAAGGTATTGGAATTCCTTATGTTGATATGCACGATTACATTTGGACACGTGATGTTATTCTTCGTCAATTCCAAGGTCGTTATTCATTACCTTCTGCTGATGCTTCTCGTATATATGAGTTTGTAACTGGAAATACTCTCACTGAACCTAATGCTACTAAAAGAAGTCTTCCGTTTAAATTTATAAATACTGATGGTACTTTCGTTAATTATCGAATAGCTCGTACTAACGATCTTGAATCTAATTATCTATTTCAACGTGTGAAAGATACTTTCCGTACTGAAATGGAAATGATGCTTGAAGCTAGACGTCTGTTATTTGATTATGATGCTAATACTCAAACTCTTTCTATTAAGAAAGAATATCTTAGACCTGAAGATGATGTTCGTCAAGAATTTAATTCTTTAGATTCAGATGAACGTAGTAGAATGATTAGTGATCATAATGGTGATGCAGAAGCTGCCTTTAGAGCTTTTTATGAAAGTCGTGCTTTTGATAAAGATATATTTGAAGGTCTTCAAGCTCCTATATTCTGGGATGGTAAAGCTCTTCTTAAAGATGGTAAGCCTACAGGTAATATCTTTAAATTTGGTAATCTTAATTTTAGATATACTGATGCTAACGGTAATACTACTGTAAGAAGCATTATAGATTATATTGAAGATGCTTTTAATGAGCTTCATCCTAATGCCGCAAGTTCATTCGGTAAATTCGAACCGTTCATGATTTGTGGTGAAGATTTCAATACTGCTTATGGCGATGTTATTGATAATGCTTATATGCGAATGTTTGTTGATAGAATCAATAGTCATCTTCAAGATGCTTTTGATTATCTAGCTCCTGTTAGAGATAATATTCAATCGACTCTTACATATAAGAATCAACTTAAAGCTCTTAATGAAACGCTTCCTGAAGATTATAAAAATGATCGTTATTGGGGTTATGTTGTTTCTAATCTTCTTTGTAATCATTATGTTGCTGATATAGCTATTCAAGAGATATTCACTGGTTATACTTTTGAATTTAAGAATGCTCTTGATTGGGCTAAGCGTGCATCTCAAGGTGTAAGACCGGGTTCTACTACTCGTTCTAATACTACATATACACAGATTGTTGTATCTGATGTTAATCTTAAAGACAATATGCTACAGAAGATGCTCGACCCATTTGCAAATGATAAAGCAACTTCTGATGAACTTAATAGACGCTTTGGTTCTAAGACTATTACAACTGCCGATGCTTTCAATGTTATTACACAAGATGAGTGTATTAGACGTTTCAAAGCTATGGGTGATTATGATAGTTTTACTTTACCTTCTGGTAGAACTTTAGCTGATATTGTTGCTGATGAGGATACACCTATTAGTCCTAGTGATTATGCACGTATTGTTGAACAGTTAAAATATTACTTCTATAAACGTGGTAAGTCTACGCTTAATAATAGATTTAATACTGATATTGTGTTTTCGCATCAAGATAAGAATAGTACCCTTGTTATATTCAAACGTATGTACAAAGGTACTGGTTATGAAACTCTTTATGATTGGATGAAACAAGAAGGTATTGATTCTATTAACTTTGAATCTGGTCATAAAGTTGGTGGTATGCCTAAAGTTCAACTCTTTGATATATCTAGAGATATTGCAGTTGATTCTAAAGGTTTCCCTATTTTAGATGCAAATGGTAAATACACTTATACTAATGGTACAAAAGCTACTCTTAATATTCAGTATAATGAAGCTACCAAACGTCTTGAATTAAAAGGTTATCCTAAAGGTGTTGAAGATTTTAAACAAACTCTTAGTCATAGTAACCTCTATATTCAACAACAAGTTCCTTCACATCTTATGGATGAAGAGAATAAGATTGGTACTCAGCTTCAAAAGCGTATTCTTGATAACCTTGTATTTAATGGAGATTATACTATAGGTAGTACTGTTCGTAAAGGTAAAACTGGAGATTATTCTTATGATGGTTCAGGAGCTTTTGAATATTATCAGATGTTACTTTCTGCTAACGCAAATGATGAAATGTATCGTTTGTTGGCTGATTGGGGTGCTATTACTAATGACGGTAATATTAAATATACTTCAATTGAAACTAACGGTGGTCTCAGAAATGTTATCAGTGTTGATCTTGATTTAGTTCTTGCAGATCTTCGTAGATATTTTAATGAAACTGAAATTGATAGAAATTTCATAAAAGCTACTGTTGTTGTTAATGGTAAACCTTTTATACCTTTTTATCATCCTACGATTAAGAGTCGTATTGAATCAGTTCTATTAGCTCGTATTACACGTCGTGTTACTAATCTTAAACTTAAAGGTGCTCACGTTACTATTCAACCTGATACTTTCTTACAACCCGCTGCTGTTACGTTGGACAAAAAAGGGATTGTTAAAGGGACTCAAGCTAATGTTCAACGTATGTATCTTGAAGGTCAAATTAAGTTCTCTGATGATTATTGGCAATCTCGGGCTGAACTTAATGAAGATGGTACGATTAAAAGAGATGCTAACGGTACGCCTATAATTAAGAAAAATGCTGACTTTAAACTTCAAAGTGAATATTGGGAAACTAAAGCTGATGGTACTAAAGTCTTTCATCCTGCTGAGATTATACTTAATAATTGGGATTCTCGATTTAAATTAGATGCTAATGGTAATCTTGATTTGAATAGTGTTCCAGAGAATCTTAGAACGATGTTTGGTATTCGTATTCCTACTGAGGGTCATCAATCTATGTTCGTTGCTAAAGTTGTAGGAGTTCTGAATAATGGTGCTAGTCAAGCTATAGTTCCTGAACATCTTGTTACTCGTACTGGTTGGGACTACGATATTGATAGTATCTACTTATCTATGAAAGAATTTGACGTTATTGATGGGCAATATGTTGAATATACTAAAAATGATAGTGATACTTATAAACGTCAATCTTTGGAATACGTTTCTGATGTTTACTTTAGTAAAACTAAAGATGCACTTAAAAACGCATATCTGAAAGAAAAGATTCCATTGATTAATGAACTTGCAGATATTAATGCTAAAATCAATGCACAAGCTAGTATTGATGATTCTGTTATAAGACGCTTAAAGCAAGAATATAAGAATCTACAGCAACAACGCTTCTATTCAAAGAATGTATCTGAGCGTAATGCGCTTGCTAAAGCTATGGAATTAAAGTCTGCCGAGATTGAAGCTTATAATGCTGCAAATATGAATCCGGCTATATCTGATGCAGAACTTAAAGCATTATATGATACTAAAGCTAGTATTTACTCTAAACTTAAAAAAACTAAGAGTGATTATGATGCTAAATACGAGAAATTCATTAAAGAAACTGTTACTCCAAAATGGAATAGTCTTAATGAATATCGTCGTATGCCTAGAGCTGCTAAGGATAATGCTATAATTGATACTTGGATTGGTATTCACTCTGATATTAAGAATACTCTTAATAAAGAGAAACCCAATGAGTTTGATCATAGTAAAGCTGCTGCTGCTTATATAAATAGAATTGCTGGTTATGATAACTCTATGATGAATCAGCATTTTCTTATTGACCAGATTAAGATTCGTAATATTAATAATAATATTGCAGTTCTTAAAGGTCAATCCATTGCAGCGGATAATGCTCTATCTATAATGGGATTTACACAGACTATGTTGTCTGATGAATTTGCTATTCCTATTAGACTTAATTTCAGTGATATTAAAGGTTATAATGAAGATATTCCTAATAAAGCTGAATGGGCTAAAAAACAGATTCTTAAATGCTTTAAAGATGAAAGATTATCTAATGGTGAACATAGTGTTCAAGTAGATGTAGCTTCTAATAGCGTTACAGTTTGGTGTCGTTCTCTTTATAATAATGATTATGGTACTTGGACTGATATAAATGGTGAGCCTATATCTGCACAGCGTTCTGAATTAACATCTCATATTCTTGATGCTGTTAAAGATAATCTTTGGTTTAATATGAATACATATACTATTGGTAATACCGCTTTACTTGCTTCATTCCCTATAAGTTGGAATGCTAATCTTAATGCTGGCAATGCTAAAGTTGAAGGTACTAATAGATATATCTATTCTGCTCTTATTGAATCTCAGCAAATCATTACTGATTTTGTTACGAATATTTCAATTAAGTCTATTGAAAACTCTAATAACTTTACTAATATTAGTTTCCATAATGTACGCAGTGATTATATGATTGACGCTGTTGCTACTATGAGTAAACTTCTTGCTGATAAAGGTAATAGTCTTAAAGCTTTTGCTAAGAGTTATTTTGAAACTACACAAGATAATGTAGGTCTTAAAGATATTATTACTAAACTTAGTAAATATCTTGCACAAGAAGATCTTAGTAATATGGCGATTGCGAAAGCTCACGAACATGGTCATACAATAAACATGAAACAAATTCATGCTATGGCTAGATTTATTGAAGCTCTTGCAAATGAAGTTGGTGTTACTGCATACGAAGTAGATAGTAAGATTCAGAATAAAGCTAAAACTATTACTGAACTTGATTCTCTATTTAAAGAAGGTCAAAACTATAAACATACAGTTGAAGATTTTGAAGCTTATGCTAATTATCTTAATCGACAACTTGAAGTTTTAGATTACTATATGTACGTTGATAAAGCTGTAAATGCTATGAAACGTGCACAAGGATGTCTTATTACTGAAAAGAAAGGTGCTGGTCCTAAAACTTCTGAAAGTAATAAACTCTTTGAATCTATTGCAATGCTTGAGCATAATGTTAATATTCTTATTCAGAATGCTAAAGATGCAGGTATTCCTGAAAGTATGCGCAATGAATTACTCTATAAATACTATAGTGTAAATGCAATTACTGATAAAGGTGAAGTCATTGATAATTGGTTGCTTAAAGCTAATGATTATCTTCTTGAAAATAAGGATTCTGATGGTAAAGTAATTCAGCTTGATAAACCTAAATCCCCTTTTAGAATTGGTGATAAATCAATGATTGAAGCTATATTTCCGTCAGTTGTTAATACTAATTGGGAAATTGAAGATAGTGCTTATCCTATTCTTCAACAACAATTGTATTCTACTAATGAGATCTCTGTTAATATGTTTCATGATCTCTTCATTAGTGAGAATCCTGCTTTCAAAGATAAGATTAATTATTGTATGGCTAAGCTTAAACAGATTAATAATCCTGAACTTAGAGAAGCTCTGGTTAATTATGCTATTATTGATAAAGTTAGACAAATGCCTTTCTTTAATGATGACAGTAAAAGTCCGGAAACACTTCTTGCTGAACGTGCTAAGTTATTAGGATGTGTTAATATTGTTAAAGACGAACAAACTAATGAATTTAAATTCAAAGGTGCTGTTGATTTAGCTCTTACTAATGTCAATCTTAAAAATTGGTACAATGAACTTGAAAGTAGAAATTATACTCATGATGAAAAAATAGCTATGTTTAAAGAATTACCTGTTGGTATTCAATTAGCTATGGTTAAGAATACACTTACTGATGGTAGATATGTTACTGTAAATGGTCAATATGTTACTAAAGGTAATCTTAGACTTAATCCTAATCATATTCTTTCATTGCTTTCTCCTAATACTATGGAGAGTACAATTGTAAGAACTGGATATATTTCTATTTCAACTAAGGAAAGTGATGATATTGATTTTACTAGAGACACATTCTTTCAGCTTATTAATAGTCCTGATGAGTATTGTCGTATTCTTGGTGAAAACTTAGTTAAATATGCATTTTGGGTTAATAAACTTGATTTTGGTCGTAATCTTTCTAAGTATATTCCTATTGATCTTTATGGTAAGTTCAAGACTAAAGACAGTAATTATGTAAGTGCTTATAAGACTTCATGGGGAGATCAATTTGATTCTATTAATTTTGAATCTATTGACGGTACTAGCGATAGAGATATTAGATTAGCTATGAGAGAACAAGGTATTACTGATGGTGGTAGTAACTTCCGTTCAGAAAATGCTGCTCTTTATAACTATGCTGAAGCTCTTTATTCTAGTCAAGCAAATGAAAATAATATTCTTCTTAGAACTAACGAAGAACTTGATGTTTTTATCGAAGCTTTTGTTCGTGCTAATTCAGAGAATACTCGTATCGTTAAATATATGAAACCTGAATATATTTATGATACTAATGGTAAGAAGAGTAAAGTTAAAGATCAAACTCCTACTTTTACTAAGATTACTAAGAGTAATTTCTCTAGAGCTGTATTTGATCTTAAAGGCGCAGTAGCTAACGAATGGCATAAAGATGTTGATCTTGAAACTCGTAAGTATATAGAAGATGCTCTTAATAGTGTTATTAAAAATGCTATTGGTATTAAACATAATGATATTTGGAACATTGTTGGTCAAATGATCTTTGAACCTACTAGATATGTAAATAATTCTAGTTATGCTGATGATGTATATCTTAAGACTCGTGAAAAGGTAATTGATAAAGAACTTACTGGTCTTAAAAAGACTTACAAAGCTCAATTACCTGAGGGTATGCTTTATAAACGTTTTGATATTAATGATTGTACGTTCTATTATCCTATTAATAAAACGTTTAAATCTGAATATCTTACTACAGCTAATGATTATTATAAATATAACATTGAAGCTCAAGAAATATACGAGAAACTTGCTACTATTTTGAGTAAGTTCTATCGTAGATTTAATTCATCTGTTACTAATGTAGAAACTCATAACAGTCTTACATCAGCTATAGACGCTGCTACAAGTAACGCTGATTATACAATTTATATTGGTAATGAATCTGATACATATAGAGGTCTTATTGATACTTCTGCTATTACTACTATCCCATTGCAGGCTGCTATCAATGACACTTTCGATACCGATACACTGCCCTCGGAAATCCAAAATTTGGCACTTGTCGGCAACGGAGAGACGCTTTCTCAATTGAAACGATTAACAATACAAGGACAACTTTTTAAGGGCTTAGACAGGCTTATTCAAAGGCTAAATCCAACTAATGTTAGTGCAATTCAAGCTGATGGTATCAATGATATTATAGTTGATTACATTGGTATTAAAAAAGATCTTAATACTACTGTTCATACTATTAATAGCTCAACTCCTAAGTTCTCTAAAGTCTTAGATACAGAGTTCATAGCTGATGATAATACTGGAATTAGTATGTCAAACCTTGAATTTATTAATACTCTTTATGAAGTTGAAAAGACTGCTATCGGTAATACTAAACTTCTTAGAGATGAAATGAATCTCATGGGTGAACTCAATACTAATCTTGATAAGCTTGATGCTAAAGCTCAAAGTGAAATTGCTAGACTTGGTAGAGATATGAATAGTCTTCCTAATTATGTTGAAACATTCAAGTATAATGCTAATATACTAGAGAATGTTAAAGATATGATTAAAGCTATTCAAATGCCAATGGATACTGGTACTATATTTAAGCTTTGGACTAAAGGTACTGTTGCTGATCGTAAACAATGGGTTACTGATCTGAATAAACTCAGTAGTCTTATAAAGTCTCAAGCTTATATTGAAGATCTAAATCCTATTGACGAAGCTAGTTTTGAAAATGCTTCTCAAAATACTAAAGATAGTGTTGCAGAATTTAATGAAGCTCTTCTTAATCTTAAAGGTTTATATGCTGAGATTATGCCTCTTAAACGTAAAGTTGTTGATGCTTCTAAGATTTACTTTGGTTTCTTAATCAATCAAAGAAGTCATAATCCTGCTTTCAATACTAAGTTTAAGTATATTCAAGATAAGCTTGTTGAAAACGGTTTTAATGCTGATGAAATTGGCGTTTATACTATAAATGAAAGAGATATTCAAGAGAATATTCGTCGTATGCTCAGTGATAATCTTGATTTATCTACTGTTATTGAATGGTTAGATTCTGCTGCTCAAAGTGGTATTCCAATCATTGATACAGTTCTTTCTCAATATGAGTTCCATACTCTTAATGCTACTGAATTTGCTTTCAATAATAATAAGCGTACATTCGCATTATTTAAGAAGTATGATAGATTCTATAAAGAAAAGTCTAATGGTAAACCTGATATGACTTTTTCTCAATCTCGTTCTAATGACTTTAGAGCTAGATTCATTAATGAAGCTAATTGTCAACTTGTTACACCGTTTGATATGACTAAAGCCAACTATGATTATCAAATTGGTAAAGCTCGTGAATACGATGATTATATTAAGAGAAGATCTGAGTTAGAACCTCTATTAGAATCTGACGATTTTGCTACAGTTAAGAAAGCTCAAGATGCTCTTGCTAAACTTGAGAAAGAACATAAGAAAAGAGTTCATACTATAGGTGAAACTATATACTCTACTATGAATGTTTCAATACCTGCTAAAATTATTAAAGGTAGACTTGAACTTGATCTTGAAGATGTATATAATAATCCTAAGAAGTATTTTCCTAATCTTAGTGCCGAAGAAGCATACTATTATACTAAGCTAATTGAACGTGTCTATAAATCTAAGATTCGTAAGAAATTTGCTGAAGTTAATAATATTAAACTTAGTGTTAGAGGTCAAACTACTAATCGAGTTCTTCTTCAAGTTCAAACTGCAAAAGCTGATTATAAAGACGCTAAGTTTAGTAAACTTACTCATTCTGATATTGATATGATAGTTGAAATGCAAGAGATGTTTACAGAACTTAATGATGTTGCAATGCCTAACACTGTTAGATCTGCTAGTTTCTTCCCGACTTTCATATCTGCTAATCATGTGAATGCTCTTAAACAACTTGTTGGTTATCACGAATTACAAGAAGATGATTATAAAAATACACTTAGTGGAGAGACTCAATACTATCTTAAAGCTACTGCACTTAATCGTCCAGAAGTTATAGGTCGTATTAAGTATGATCTCTACGCTATTACAAATAAAGAAGCTTATGATGCTCTAATTGAAAAAGCTAATAAAATAGCTAAACATAGAGGCTATTATAAACCTATTACTTCTATTGCAGATATTATCGAATATAATAAAGAGTTATCTGATAAACAATTAGGTGATGTTAGAGATCGTATGAACTTTGACCCTATGAATGTTACTCTTAATTACATTAATCAGCTTAAACGTATTAAAGTTAATCGGGACTTTGAGCCTGAACTTAATCTTCTGCAAACTATTCTTGCTATGCCTGAGTTTCAAGCTCGTAAATATGGTGTTAAGAGTAAGAATGTTATTAATAAGATTCTATCTCTTTATACTCATAAAACTGAAGTTGTTTCTCGTAAAGGTAAAGAAACAGAAGCTTTTGATAGATTTAAGAAATTCTATGATGCTTTTGAAGGTAAGAATCGTATTAATACATTAACTGATCAACTTCTTAATATACTTCATACAGTTAATAGTAAATCTCTTATGTGGATGAACTTAACTGCTGCTTTAAAGAATATTGGTACAGGTCATATCAATATTGTAAGCGAAGCAACTGGTGGTGAATTTACTACTAAAGCTACACTTCTTAAAGCTCATGAAATGTATATTAAAGCTCTTCCATCATTATGGGCATCACTTGGTGAATATACTTGTAATAATCTTGATGCAGCTTTAATGAAGTTAGCTGGTAATATTTTTGAAGATCATATTGAAGCTGGAGTAGATACTAAGACTAATATTGTTTCTCTTGGTATGTCTAAATGGGATAATGTGATGTTTGCTCCTAATACTATTGGTGAGCATTATTTGCAATTCGCTACTTTCTTGTCAGCTATGCAAACTCATCGCATTGTTGCAGGTACTATTATGAATTATGATCAATTTGTATTCTCACTTAGAGAACGTCTCTTTAGAAATATGGTTGATGATGAAACTTATACTAAGTATAAAGCATATAAAGATAAACAAGAATCTGTTAAAGGCAATAACGTTGAATTTATAGATTATCTTTCTCGATTTATTGCTTATCGTGCTAATAACTTTACTAACGAATGGAAATCTAATTACGCTAAGGCTTATAAAGAAGGTCTTAAGAATGCTAGAGTTGAGTTTGAAAAGAATCAAGTTATATATGATGCTTTTGAACTTAAAGATGGTATCGCTTCAATTAAAGCTGAAAGTAATATAACTCTTGAAGATTTTGCTAAATTCTTAGGTAAAGTTAAAGGTGTTAATCATAGTCTTCATGGTATTTATAATACTTTTGATAAATCTATGTTATCTGGTAAAATGTGGGGAGAGGCTATTCTTCAATTCCGTAAATGGCTTCGTCCTAACTTTATTAGATATTGGGGTAAACGTGTAGGTAAAATTGTATTTGATGAACGTCTTGAATCTTATAGAAGTGGTGCTTACATGGATATGATAAATTTTCTATTATCTAATGGCAAAAGTGCTTATAGAGAAACTATTGATAAAGCTATAGAAAATGACGAAGATATTGATTTTGCTACTAAAGCTAAAGCTATATTCAATGGGTTCTGCGGTTTATTATATTGGTTCAAAGATATAAACTTTAGATATAATACTCTACCTCAAGCTCAAAAGGCTAATATAAAAAGAGCCATGTTTAATTTTACAACTCTTGTTGGTTTATCTCTTGTAGCTGCTAGTCTATATGCTGCAAAAGATGATGACGATGAACTTGATGAAAATCGATTCTTTGCTCTTGCTTGTTATACTATTTATGGTGTTCAAACTGAACTTTATGAAACTTCACCTTGGGGTCTTTATTCATTCTATAAACGTACTATGGAGGCACCTATACCTTTTGAAACAAGTATGTCTAATGTTCTTAATCTTGCTTATTGGACACTTATTGCTCCAATGATTGTAGATGATGAAGAAATGCTTTATGATAGAGGTACATATAAAGATGAAGATAAACGTTGGATTGCATTTAAGAAAACTATTCCGTTATTCAATCAATACAACAAGATGTTCTATTTACCAAAGAACAATACATACTATATGCAACAGAACCCAATATTACAGATGATAGTTGAACTAAATAAGTAAGGACTTCTGTTGGACTTAAAAAAAATGAGAGAGGGCTTTCAGATAATACTGTCAGTCCTCTCTCTTCTTGTATCTATACTACTCATACTCCTGCTCGTGTCATTGCGAACGCTCCGCCCCGTTCCACATCTATCCCTCTACCGGGGTCTGCAATGCTCCACAATGCCATTTTTGCCACCTGCGGGCTTCATATATTGATTATCTATTGGCAGACGATAATTAGTTCATATCACAAAAGAAAGTGTCTCTATGAGCCTCTATTGAAGTCGTTTTAACCATACGGCTATGATGATTTGTACTAACGTTAATACGACTAGCATTAGAAACGCTAAGAATAGCTTTCCAAACCCCAGTAGGGAACATGGTGTGGTCAGGAGCGGAACTAAGCATAGCACTTGTAACAGCACTATGCTTAGAAGTATTAATAATATTCCTCACTTTCACCACATTCGCTCAATCCACCAAAGCTAACTTTATTCACATTAACAATGAAAGGTAGAATCTTCTTAATTTGAGTAGAAGTAACAACAAAACTATTGTTAGTACCTGGATGCCTCATAACATACTTAATACTACCAATATAAAGATTAGGAGATAGACGCTTATGTTTTTGCTTTTCAGCAGCGGTCATAGTAGCGAATCTATACACTTTATGCAAAACAGACCAATTACCAGTAAATTCTTGAATAAGAGTTCCATTTGCATCACGAGTAATCACATTCCCATCAACTTCAATATAACACGTATGTGTTTTAGTTTCTTCCATTATGCAGCTCTTAGTGCCGTTAGGGCAAGATCATAAGCCTTTTGATTTAGCTTATAAGCACCTTTTTTAGTAAGAGCTTCAAAGCGATCTTCAGAAGACTTATAATCAACAACATTATTCAGATAACAACTCACACCATTATAAAGCCAAAGCACAGTACCACGATGTAACTCTTGACCAACACCATTCTCAATAGTATCAAGAACAGCTTTGACTTTATTTTGAGTTTTAGTAGAAATAATATCCTTATCAGCAGCAAAGATATTAGTTCTAAGCTTCATGTGCTCTTGTTGTTCATCATTAAGAAACAGATTATACACAAAGCCAGTCATATTATTAGATTTAATATTAATGGCTTTAAGAGCTTGCATAGATTCTTGCATAGCTTCATGATAGATATGCGTAGCACGAATACTATTCACAGCACTCATAATAGCGTTGTGAACATTCTTTGTATGTTTAAAAGAAAACTGTTGTGTTGCATTTTTAATAGCTTGATTAAGCATATTATTACAAATAACACGAATATTTGTAACAGCACACGTGATTAATCCAGAACCATCATGACTATTGGTAAATAAGAGATACTTATCAATAAGATCTTTATTATCAATAGTAATAGCATCAGGGAATTTTGCAGTTACAAGCATACTTGCGCCATTCCTATAGCAACCAGCAGTTTCAATACGAACACTCTTATTGTAATCACATATTTGATTAATAAAATCAAGAGCTACAGAGTTCTGTATAACTTCGTACTTAGAACCAACAGCTCCAAATACATGATTTGTATCTTCTCTATAAGTAGCAAAACTGTTAGGAACTTTATATAACAGAAAGCTACCTGGATTAGCAGGATCTTCAAGACGAACACGAGTCTCTTTAATACCTACTTTATAATCAAGATTTGCTTCTTTAATAGCATCCTCCATACTCAAATCATTGATAGGTTTACCCATTTCATTAAATACGAGAGGACGTCTTTGATAATTTACAAAAGGCATAATATACTTTGTTTCAATAGAAGTTTATTTCTTAATTGTAACAATATCCTTTTCTTGAAGCGTCCAAGCATCAAGACCTTCAGGAGATTGATTCAATGTTTCTTTAAGATTAGTACTATTAACATAGAATTTGAAATCACCTTCTTCAAAAGCAATTCCATGTTCAGCGAGAATAGCTTTAATCTTATTAGCTTTATCAAGATTTAAACCTTTATCGAGTTTAACATCAATAAAACCTTTAATAGCATCAATGTTCGCAGGTACTGTATCAACAGATGGATTTTCAAAGTATTGATACATTTGATTAAGAAAGCTATTAAACATTTCCGTATCTGTAACAACTTCCTGACCTTTACGAACACTAATAGTAATATTCGGATATTTAAGAGACATACTACCAGTAGGCTCTTTAATACCAGTTTCAGCATTCTTCTTTAATACCGGTTCACCGTACTTATATGCACATTCGGCCATAACATCTTTAAGACGTTTAATCTTTTTCTCAGTACGTTTAACACGATCATCAAGAGCTTGCTTATATTGTTTAAGTAATGCTATATCAGTGTTATAACGATCTATAACAAAAGCATAAGCATAAAGTTTCTCACCGAGTTCCTCTTCACTAATCGCAAGTTCCTCAGCATCACTTTCTCCTATATCTCCACCGTTCTCGGCAGCATATTCTAATATCCTATCAATATTAGCTTGTATTTCAAAGAGATTCATCGAAATTTAATTCAGTTTGATAATGACTATAATCTTCAATTTCTTTAAAACGAACAACAGTATCCTTAACATATAACTCATTGACAGGATAAATCTTATATACTTGTCCAAGAGCTTTATAAACTAGAAGTTCAGTCTTAGACAAACGTTTGTTATAATATAAAGGATAATTGAAATCAGTTATATGAAACACAATGTTAGGTTCACCAAAATGTTTAATATATGTATCAAGTGCTATAAAAGCAGGTAATTTAGTTACCTGCACTTTCGCTCTCTCTGCCATGATCTAAATCAATAATAGCTTTTTAAGAATCTCTAATTACATCAAGATGATCTTTACATTGTTTCATTATAATATGCATATTAGGATGAGATTTACCAAATTTATCATATAAACGTTTATCAATTATATTATCCCAATCTTCATTAAATCCTGTATAATAGATTTCACTTTTAATACCTAAAGGTAAATATTCACGAGCATCTTGTGCAGGTAATTTAAGAACATCTTTAGCTTCATAATATGAAAGTTCATTAATAATACAAGTTTTAATATAATGATAAACTTTTTTATAATTAATATCTGAAGCGCCTTCATATAAAACATAAGCTCTAGAATAATAAGCTTGAAGTTTATTAATTTTACTTAAAGAATCATCTACTTCTTGAATAAGTCTAATAAAATTATTAATAGCATTATCAAAAACATTAGAATTAACCCAATGAGGTAAACAAAATGTAACACCATTAAATTTAGAATCATTAGAATAATCACACCAACGAGTTGATTCAACGGCACAAGATTGAATACGTTCACGTACAAGTTCATCAACTATACTTCTAAGAGTAGTTATATATGCACTCATACGAGCGAAAGGATGATCGAATTTTGGAACAAACCAAGCAACACCATGAGCTTTCCAAATCTCATTACCTTCCATAGTAGAAGTATGAATAAGAGCTTTAGCTAATTCAGGACTTTCATTATATACAACACGAAGATTAGTGTAGATATAATAGAAATGAGAATCAGGTCTTGTATCTTTAATATTAGAAACAAAACGAGAAAAAGCAGAATGCCTAATGTTTATCATTTCAATACTCATCATATCATGATAACCACAAACATAAATAGGACAATGCTCAAGAATCGAAGTATGACCTTTATCAATAAGCATCAAAAGAAACTTAACGTAACTTCCGGGTTCAATCTTACCTTCAGATTTATAACAAAGACGACCAGCAAATTCAGCTAATTGTAAGCCACCTTTAAGATTATGAGCTGTATGAATAACACTAACAGGTCTAACAAATTTCATCACATATCAAGTTTAGTTTGTCCACCATTTTCAACTTTAATATGATATAGATCTAATAGAATAGATTTAAGATGATCTGCAATATTAAATCTAATACCGCTATTACCATTAGATAGACCAAGAATACTTACATCTTGGCCATTAATCTTTTCATGATAATTTAAAGTTGCATTAATGATACTCTCATTATCAATAGGTAAGCAAGTATTAATTGAATCAGTCTTAACAGTACATCTACCGCCAAGACGATGAATCTCATCTACAAGATACCAAACAGCTTTATTTAGATCTTCAACTTGTTTATCAATAAGCTTACGATCTTTGTCTTCTTTAAGACCAGCTCTCCATAGATATTTAATAGCATTACCTATATTAAAATTTCTATGACGAGTGATATCAATACATTCAATACCACTAGGATCAGAAGTATAATGCTTAGGATGATTTACTTGATCATTTTTATTTTTAGATGTCATATTGATCAATAAAGCGATTTATTTTAAACACTACGAGCTTATCAATATCGTCTTCTTTAATATTATATTTACACATGATACGCTCAATAACAATTCTAACATCAGCAATTTCTTCCATAAGACTTTTAAGATGTTTATTATTATGACATCTATTAATCTTAGAAACAGCTTTAATAAGTTCAGATAGCTCTTCAATAACTACTGTATCGTGAGGATCAATTGCACAAGCTTTATTAAACATAGCAATTCTTTCACTGGGTAATACAGTACCTTTAACAGTATCTATAATAGCACTTACATTTTCAGGTGTCATATATTTTCCTATTCAGCTAGAGCATCATTACTCTTAGTTTCCCAATCATCAGCAAAAATCTCATTACCAGTAGGTGTATAATAAGTAATATCACCATTATCAAACTTACAAATTTGATTCTGATAACTAAGACTAGTAATACCAGCTTCTGTAATCTCACGCTTAACAACTTCCGGAAGACTTTGCATTTTAGGAATAGTTTCTTCATTTATATCAGCAGGAACTTGTGCAAATATAAATACATCATCATCCTAATTAGCACGTCTTGCAATATAAGAACGAGTCTTAACACATTCAATAGCTTCTCCAAAATTCATAATAACAATTTTAAATTAAACAAAAATAGCCGCTAGTCAATTAAGACCAGCGGCTTCAACAGCGTGCTTCACAGCATAGGCTATAATTGAATAAGAAATCAACACATATTATCTTTTAAATACATATCTCAACCAACTACCCCACTTACGATTAATAAGACTACCTTTAACATTCAAAGGTTTAAACTCAAGATACTTAATATTATCAATATTTTTGATAACATCATCAATGTCATAATAAGTACAAATAGGAATACTATCTTGCATAATAGTATAAGCTTTACCATTTTTGTAATGTGCAATAACATTATAAGAATCTACATTAGTCTCATTTGCTCTAGCTTCACGCTCGAAACAAAGTTCACGATAAGCCTTACCTTCAGTGAAGAGTTTAAAGAACCATTCAATGACATACCATACATAAAAGAATATACCTAAGAGGTCATTCTGTTGTTTAGTATGAGAACGTTCATGTTGAATAAGTTTAAAATATCTATTAGGATACCTAATCATTAATGTAAGCCTAGATTTATCTTTATCTTTAAGATAAAGTCTAGCAAACATATTAATAGCAATAAACTTACCAAAAGGAAAGTGTTTAGTAATAATAACTTTCATGTCTTAATCCTCTGAAAAATTATAATTTATAATAGCTTCCCAATCATCTTTAGGCATACAACCTTTATAATCAGGAACTCTAGCTTCCATAAACTCATCAAGCTTCATAGAAATAACGGTACAAATACCAAAATCCATGAGACGTTTACGTTGATTCATACAACAAAACAAATTAGCTTGATCAAGTGGAATATCAATGCTAACAAGTGCTGCTATAAAATATCTACGAAACATTTCTTTAGTAACACTACTAACAGCATCCATAGCTAAGCCTTTTTATAAATATGACTTTCTGCAATAGCTTTAAGACGATTAGAAAGTTGTTCCATATTAACTTCAATCGTCTTAGCGGCTGAATGATAAGTTGTAATAGTTAATGCTCCAATAAACTCAGGAAACATCAAAATATTAAACTTAGCTTTATAAGTATTACCAACTTCATTCTGAGCAATCCATGCTTTAGGATTAGCATAGAAACTAAACGTATCAAGTGTTCTAACTTTAGAATTTAGATACAAAGGATTAAGTTTAGGGAAGAATGAAAGAATATGATTATTTGTAGGAGCTTCTGTAGCTGGGATAACACTATCTTTAATCCAAGCTTCAAAATCTTCAATAGTATCAAATATAAGTCTTGCAGAACATTTAGCAATAGCTAAAGAACTACCTTTAGGAACTTTATAATCTATAAGTTTCACAGCCTCCTTAAATAGATTATAAGTATATCTGTTAAACATCTTAATAGCATGATCACGAGACTCAACTTCAGCACTCATGTTACTATCAACACAAATATGAAATTGAGGTTCATAAGCACTATCATAATTTTCATTGTCGATCAAATAACCGATATTCCAAATCTTATAATAGCGAGCTTTTTCATTGTTACCATCAAAGAACTCAATTGGAATATTATGAGCATAAATATAATACTGAATTTTCAAAAGAGTTTGATAGAATACAAATTGATTACCACTAGTAACAGGAATAAACTCACCTGTAGCATCAAGAATGAAATTAATATTGGTATTAAGCCAATCAACTTCATCCTTAGATAAATTAGCAACAGTCCGAGGTTCTGTAACTATATATGGTTTATCAGGAGCATCTGTTCTAACAACAGACGGAATTGAAACACCATTTATTACAATAGGTTTATACTTCTCAGTTGTAATAGCAAGTGCAGATAATTCTTCTTCAGCTTTAGAAGGAGAACTATCAACAGGAATGTCTTGTTTAATTTCCTCTTCTTCTTTAAAAGGATTTATATCTTCCATTATATGCAATTAATCGTTAGATTCATAATCACGAACTCCGTAAGCATTAGCATTAAACGGAATGTTCTTATCTGTACGTTCATAAAACTTAATGGCAAGCATTTTACCGATAAATTCATTCTTATGACTAAGAATATAATCACTTGTCATAGTATTATCAGTATTGCCATTATAAATAGCTGTAGGCTTAACTTCAAATGTTTCAGCATTTAAATCATTCTTACATTTGAACTTAGCATAATTATAAACTACCTCATGACCATCAACAATTTTAGTTATAGGATCAACGAGAATATCTAAACACAAACATTCAGTCTCTTCACATTGTTTAGCTTTCATCATAGTTTGTGGACGAGAACCGAATTTATATTCTGCAATCTTAGAGCGAACAACACAACCCTCATAACCGGCTGCAATACAACGATCTCTATAAGCTTCAACATCAGAATCACCTTTAATATTAATAGAACATAATGAAACTATTTTAGCATTTTTAGTATCATCATGTTCTTCAGGAATATCTTGTATAAAAATACAATCATCATCATTATTAACAGCTAAACTAAAGGCTTTTCTTAATATATTTCTTCTAAGATGAAAACGATCTATATTAGAAACATCAGGAATACTAAGATCAAAATTAACAAATTGAAGATATTTATGAAGAGGATTCTTAGGATTACGTGCAGCACCACCAATAGTAGTATTCTTTTGATCTTTAATATAAAGCTCACCATCAAAAGTAATATTTCTATAATTGGGAGTACAATAAACATAAGTCATAAAAGCATCTTCAATATGTTTTACATTATAACGAAGACCTTCTTTACTTCTAATAACAACTTCTTTAGTTTTACCAAATAATCCATTATCAACTTCATCTAACTTAATAGTACAACGAACACCATTAATCTTAGGATCAGCAAAAGCACCATTAGAATAATCAAAAATGCCAGTTTTCCACTTTTGACACTTCATAGGTTTATCAACATTGTTTGCATCAGTAGCAAATTTAGGAATAACGTTATCTAGTAGATCATGAAGTTGATTAGCACTCTCATACATATCACTAGTAACACCATACATTTCTGCCGTCTTGTATCCTCGATCGATTTTACGCTTGATTTGGCTCTTATAAGAGGTCTTTGTTGAAACTGATACAATTACCTGTCCGACATCTGAAAGTCGCTCAAACAAGCCGTATGATACCCTCTCGTGGCTTCCGTCAGTCTCAATCCTCCAAAACACAATACGCCCCAGTGCATCACGCTTGTAAAGAGTAGTAACGTTATCATCCCCATATACGGTTGCCATCTTCATCAACGTTATGTGATAAAACAATACAATGCGTAGGATTATTATATGCAATCAGCATACAATTCCAAGAATCACGAATAGTCTTATGAGGAGCATAAGCAATAGTTTTAAAGTTCTTATGACAGAAACATTGATAACTACCAGTTAATGCTTGTTTATTGTGAAGTTTACCTTGAACAACTTCAAAGAGAGTTTCAATAATCTTAAAGTCCTCATCAGACTTAATCTTAGTTTCGCCCATAAATGCACCTTCTTTAAAAGGATTAAAACCCCAAGTATGAACGAATTGATTTAGTTTAATTTGAGCATTTTGATAAGACATCTTACTCATAGCTTCGCGAAGCTGTTTAACAGCATCAATAACAATGTTATAATCAGTCTTATTCATAGGATATAAGAAGTACCTAGTACCATTACCTAAAGCTCTAAGAGGAACACCCTCACATAATAGCCGTTGCGCATCAGGGCACAACTCCTCCTTTTTTACCATTTACGATCTCATTTAAATACATATTAGCAAACTTTTTCTTAACGAAGTTGTAATCTGTAATACGAACTAAATCTGTAGGGTCTTTAGCACTATAACCTTTAGTCATGAACAAAGCAATAAAGCTATAATTCTTTTCATATTCGATAGCGGAAGTAAGACCAGTATTATCAGTGTCAAGCATAACATAAACTTGAATCCTAGTAGTCTTTCGTAAAACATCAACAATATCATCAGGAAGTTTAGCAGTTTCACTTGCAATCACATAAACTCCAACATCATTAATTCTCAACTCTCTCAGTATTCGTAACATTAATAATTTATCCTTTTGAGACTTAACAATCAACTTATAATTAGTATTAATTAAAGTCTCAAGATTTTCAAGAGGACACTTATTATTAGTAATGAAACGATTAGCCGTATGCTTATTTCTAAATGGAAAATAGAGTTTAATACAACCATCATTAACTTGATATTCATAACAAGGATCATGACGAGTATAATAATATGGATTACTAACACCATCAATCTTAAAAGATTCAACAGCTTTCACGTATTTATCTACGAGATCATTAGTAACACCAAATTGATTATAATACCTATAATCATAAAAAGTCATTTTACGATTTACAGTTGTAATAACACGAAATTCATTATTGATAATCTTATTTTGAGCTTGATATACACGATTAACATAAGGTGAATCATTAAGAACATCAGAAGCATATTCAATAATATTAGAACATATCTCAACGAAGTCTTTATTATTAGTACAATTCTTTTTAAGAACTAGACCAACAATCTCAAATACATCACCACGATAACGATAATCAGCAAAATCACGAAATATCAATTTATTACCATACCATTTAAAACTAACTGAAGGATTAGGATCATAACGAAGAGGATTAGAGATTTTATAATTGCGTAAACAAATACAATTATTTATCTCTGTTTCAGGAACATTAAGAAAGACAGAATAAATATGTACTTGATCAAGTGTATTCAAAATATAATCTTTATCACTTGTACTCCACATATTTACATCTTTTGTAGCATTTGCAATCCCCAGTAGGGAACAAGGTGAGGTCACGTGCGGAGCGTTAGCAACACTATGCACAAAACCAATAGACACAAAAAAAGAGGATAGATTGCTCTACCCTCTTCAAAAGTCTAAGTTACATCTTAATATTTACCCGGAGTACCACCGTTACCAGCATAACGATTCTTTAAAGCATTAATTGCATCAGCATTAACGCCTTGACCGGAACCGTAATCCATAGCAACGCCAGCTTCAGCGGCTGCACCAGCAGGTTTCTCGTCTTTATCAGCATCTTTAGAGAGTTCAACAGTCTCACCCGGAAGAATCTCAATTGAAGGTTTTTTGCCGTTAATAACACGTTCAACATAACCTTGACCAACAAAGCCCGGAGTACAAAGATACTTACGATCACCATAATGAGCAAGAAGCTTCATCCAAACAACGATAGGTTCACCTTTTTCATCTAAGAATACAGGCTTACCCTCTTTGCCAACATTGAATGCTTTAACAAAGAACTCACAAAATGCTTTCCATTGAGCGATACGACCGTTAATATCAGCGTTCATATCAATAGGCTGAGGAAAGCCGGGTTCAACGAAGTTAGGACAACCGATATAAGCATCGAGACGGTGACGACAATTCCGGTACGCTTCCGTAATCAAAGAGGTAAATGTTTTAACATCTACAGCAGTTCCGTCAGTTTTGCGAGTAGTGACGATACGGAAAGAATCAGTATAAAACCGATCAACTTCATCACCGGGAACGGGTTCTTCTTTATAACGGAAAACAATAGTTGGTACAGGAATACCGGCATACTCATAGGTGGATGCAACACCGTTCTCATCTACTTTAGGAGTTTCGGTTTCTTTGATCTCAACAGATACGAGATGCGCCTGACACAAATTGTTGAACTCTTCACGAGGTTTAAACTTTTTGTCTTGGGTAACTACAACCTCACCAAAATTAATAACTCCGGTAGCAGCTTGATTTTTATTAACTTCACTCATTTTATAAGTAATTTAAAGAGTAAAAAAAAGAGGAACCTTAATAGTCCCTCTTTCTGTAAGATAGATTTGCTTAGCTAAGCAATATGTTGTCACGGATATAGATTAAATATCATCTCCGTCACCAGCGGTTTCTTGAGAAGCAGCGATTTCATCCTGCGTTTCAGCAGTAGTTTCAGCATTTGCGGTATCGGCTACAGTTTCCGGTGCATCAGCTTTTTTATCTTCTGCATCGTCAGCCGCAGTTTCAGCTTCAACAGACGGATCGTAAGGACGGTCGATAATCTGTGCGTTCACGCAAGCCCAGATACGTAACATAGAGCCGTCAGAGTTCGGATAGTCGATACCGGTATCAACCAATTCGTAGTGAACCTCGCGGTTAGCGGTATACTTCGTGTAAGGTTTACCCTCAGAATCTTTCTTATCAATTCCGTAAGCATAGCCAAGTTCAGCCAACTTATCAGCGGTGATAGCTTGTGCATCCGGAGTATTCTGCAAGAATTGAGAGTAACAAGCTGCGTAAGAGCAGAACAATTTACGACCAACACCTTTAGCTTTACCGACAGCAGCAAGAGTCATCATATCGTCAGTTTTCACTTTAGAAACCATAATGAAGAACTTCTTGTTCACATCGTTCTCACATTGATCAGCAGTCAAGACCATAGCTTTCATATAGTCGCCTGTTTCAATGTTAAGCATCTTAGATGCAAGACCGTTAATACACATCTTGTTAATGGAGATGTTCACCACCAACTCAGGACGAATTTCATCACTCACTTTAGCAGCTTTAGCTACAGTTTCAAAACGACCTTCATTGATACCAGCTTTCAAGAAATCAAAATTAAATTTTTCCATGACTTTAACTTTATTAATAGTTTATGTAAGATAGATGTTTGCAATATCACTACCACAAACGATATTTATTCTTTAATAATTTGCGTTATCATCTGCTTCTACATATTGAACATCAACATAATCATCATTGATAGATTTAACGTCTTTAAGTTCAACATCACAATACATTCCGTTAAGAATATCATTAGCGCAGATACGAGCAGCGATCATAATCGCCATTTTTCTCATAAGAGAACGAGTGTGTTTATCCCAATTATCTTTACCTTTAACATCAGCACCAGTAATTGAGTTCTTACCCGATTTAAGACCAGCGTCAATAGCTTCTTGAAGAGTATAAGAAATTGTAGTTCTTTTACCTTTACGAACAAGAGTAACAGTTGTACGATAAGTCTTAACAACACGAGTAACAGGAATCATACCTTGATCAGCCATCATTTTACGAACATAATCATCGTTATATTCGTCAATATCAATGTGACGTTCAGGTTTAAATTCAATAATAGGTTTACTTAGCTGAACATTAAAATATTCATATACGGGAACAAAGTCTTCGTCAATCTCAATATCAATATGATGTTTATTGAGACAACCCTCAACAACATTAATTCCCGTATAAACTTGTCTAGTACCACCACTTTCAAAACAGAATATATTCTTTAAAGAAGCAGTAACAGAAAGACCAAGAGTTTTACCAAGTTCAACCTTTTGAATAGCGTCGAGATTAAGATTACGACCATAAGCTAGAGAAGTCATAGGAGAAAGACCTAATTCCTGCCCAGTTAATAAACAAGTAACCATGTTATCAATGTTAATAACTTCAGTGACAGTTCCATCTTTAGTTACATTTTCTTTAAATCTCGCACCAAGATCGGTATTTATAAGACTTTCAGCAAAAGTTCTATATTCACCAAGAACAGCGAGATTACGAGTAATTACATCTTTATTTGCTTGTGCAACAGCTCCACTATTAGCTTTTACAACTTCACCTTTATTAGCAGCAGCATTAGCACCGTCTTTCGTAGCATCATCTGTAATAACTTCTTCACTCATTTTGTCGTTTTCTTTGTCTTTATTTTCCATTGGTAAAAGTAGATAATATTTTTGGCGTGTGCAACAATAGTAAGCACTAAATCATCAAGAATTAAAATTTAACGTCTTTAATGCCGTTAGTCCAGACAATATCAGTAGTAAATTTACTCTGCGCATCAATGAGCTTTTCTTTCTCTTTTGACGTGCGGTAATCGTCCGAATTGAGTGCGAAATCTTGCATATAAAGCCATATTATAATAGTAGGCTTATTCATGTATGGTTGTTCCTCTTTCTTGTCGGAAATGGTCTTAAATGGGTTGCAATATGGAGAGGTACATATAATTGTAGTAAGACCCTCAACATCAAAAACCACATTAGCAACTTCATCCGTAGCAATAACAGAAACATCACCATGTTCAAGATGTTTTAAACATTCTTTTCGGATACCAATATCACCAAATACTTTAGGTTCACCTTTCTTGGCACCAGTAGTATAAGTATAAGGTTGACCATTGAAATCATAACAAATCCTAGAAGTCATATCTTTATACCAACACATACAGTAATCCAAAGTCTCAACAAAATTAGTAATAGAACGAGTCTTACTTAAAACAAGTCCTTTACCTTTAATATTCTTAATAGCAGTAGCAATAGCTTCTCTCTTATTAAGATTATTATTATATAATTCTAAACGTTTCTCAATAGCATCACTAAATGCTTTAGTACGAGTGAGTATATTGTAGGGATTCCAATACATTTCTACTTGCTTATTATAGTCATTAGAAAGATCAAGATTAGCTTTCCAACCCATAACTTCAGCAACCATGTTACGTACTGTTTCACTATGTATATGCTCTACTTTATCAGTAAGATTATTTACATAATTAACACCCATATGACAAGCTTTAATAAGAGCCATATCATCTTCTACCATATCCATACGTAAATGAGTAAACTTCTTAAACTCATAATTTACCATCTTAGCTTTACCTTTAAATATAGAAAGCATAGAAGAAATTTGTTCAGTAAGTTGTTTATATAACTCTTTTTCTTCACTTGTAAACTCAATACCAACATTATATATAACATAAGGAGAAATCCAACCTTCTTCCAAAGCCATACCTTTAGTTATAGTATCAACAACCGGAATACCACAAGCAGTAAACGCTTTTAACATATTAACCGGAATCTTTTTCGTAGTAACAAATAAAAACCTATCAGCAGCTACTTTTTTCAACTTCTTGAAATAAGTATCATCTTTATGATAAGCTTCATTTGTACAATCAAGCATCACAAACGTATCAGCATATAGCATATCTTTACCTTTACAAGTTTTAGTGATACGATCAATAAAATCTTTAAGTAAATCTATAACTACACCTGTATGAACAATGCGTTTACGAAGAGAATCTTTCGTTTTAATATCAGGAACTACAATGTGAACATAAGGATCAGCTTCAACTTGATTAGCTACATGTTGAATAGCCTCACTAATTACAAGAGGAATATCAATACGTTCAGTATATTGAAATAGGCCTTTATAACCAGCTTGTTTCCATTTAAGAATACCCTGATAAATACGCTTATATTTTTCAGAAATATCGTAATCTTTCATCTATCTTAATTAACATCTGTAAGTTTAATATTATCAAGAACAGTTCTAGCGCATTGTTCTATCTCATTACGATTATATACATCATCAACATAATCAGTTAATAATTCATATAACCTAAAGCCAGCATCACCCATGATACGACAAAGATCAAAAACAATATGTTTAAGCATCTTATCATGGTCGTAATCTTTAAAGTTCTTACTATTGAAAGGATATTGATTAAAGAAATCTTCAAAGGCAGCATCTAAATACACAACAATAACAGCTTTAACAGCTGAGAATTTATTGGTATAAAAATCTTTATAAATAACAGCTCTATCTCTCTTCATATCTTACCAACCAAACAAGTTATTACTATTATTGTTAATACCACGACGTTCACCTTTACCTGTTTTACCATTACCATAAAGAATCTTATAGGCTTCATTAATATAAAAACCATAATTAAGATTATAATCTTCTTTATATTCATAATCATTAAACAAAGCCACTCTCTGATCAGCAACAAGCGACTTCTCTTCTTCAACAACTATTCCACTAATATCATCACCATACGCTATATTATCAGAATCAGAAACAATAGCTTTTGTTATAGCACCTCCACCACTTTTACAAATATAAAAACGATTATGCTTTTGACACTTAATATAAACAGGTTTACCATCTCTAACTGTCTTATAAATTGTAGTATATTTACCAGCAACTTTCTGACTAAAACAGTAATCATAAATGGCAGTACGAGAAGTATTGATATAATTTCTAATAAATTCAGTAATATCAACACCATAAAGGAAATATTCTTTAAGAGCTTTCTTAACAACAGGATAAACAAAACTTTTATTATATTCAGGGTCTTGAAGAAAATAACCTTTAAACTTAATAAATTTATCTTCAATAGCTTGACGTGTAGTATAAGTATTGCCTTTAGAATCAATCCAGACACCACAACGATTATACTCTTGTAAAGCGTCATAGAAACCATATCCAACAGCAATATAATCATTAACAGCACTTCTACAATACTTTTCAAATACTTCTGTATCTAAACTGAGTTTACTATAATCTTCCCATTCTTTACAGATATGATTAAATAAATCAAGTCTGTCATTAGGACGTCTTATAAGTAAACCATCAGTATTAGCAGATAATACATCAAAACCATTAAGTTCGAAAGATTCAATTAAGTTACATAACAATAATTGCAGATTTATAGTAACAGTATAAGTACACTCAGGATCATATAAATAATCCATAGCATCATTTAATGCTCCATAAATTCGATTAATAACAATCTTTAAAGCATCAGCTTCTAATTTACGACCATTATGTTTCGCATCAAGTCGAGTAGTTCTAAGCCATTCAACAATACCTAGAAAAACTTTAGATGAAAGATGATGAGGACTAACACCATAATTAACAATGAAGCTCGGGTACATGCTCGCAACGTCGGGATCAGCAAGAGCTTCACCCGGATTAGCCCATATAACTCTAGGATCATCTTTACTATGAAGACCTCCTTTGGCTAAAGTATAACCTTTATCATGAGATAAAAACTCAAGAGATTGAAAACTCTTTTTCCAAGTAGTAACAATAATACCATTAGCGATATTTTCTCGTTTTAATTCACTTTGCTTTGCCGTACCTAAACCAATATAAATACTATATCTTTGAATAGCTTCAAGTATTTTCCTATAAAAAGGAGTTTTGAATGTAATACTATCCTTAACAATCTTACCAATAGGCACAGCACTACGTTCAGTTCTAAGATCAACAAACTCATAAGATGGCATACCTGACCATTCAGAATAGAATTTAGTCATTAGATTCTTACCAATAGAACTACGAGACATATTACGTAGATCAATAGCATACATCTCACTTAGTTTAGCACGAAGATCAAGTTCTTTTTGTTGATTCTTAACAAGCGCATCAGTACCAAGAACATCATTGATATTATAATCTGTTACAAGTGCTATCTCATCACGTTTGATACGATAACTCCAATGAATAGGTAAATCTTGAATACGATACCATTTCAGAACTATCATAACAGCTTTAAGAGCAACAAATGTAGCATCAAGATATAAAATCTTTTGAATATCAAAATCGGTAAAAGGACGGAAATATCTACGACCTTTATAAAAATCAAGAAGTCTACGATATGTTTTACCACCCATATCCTTATCAACAGCTTTCTGAGAATGCTCAAATAGAAATTCAGTTATATGTTGCTTCCTACCATAAGTATCTTCACGAAGACCAGTCTTCCAATCAAATGTAGGAGCATAATGAATGAATATATCAAGCATAGTCATATCATAGTTAAAACTATTATAACCAATGATAATTTTATGAGATTTAAAAAACATATAAAGACCTTCAATACCACTACTAATATTATTAGAATCATCCCATGAAGCAGGTGTCATATTCTGACGTTCAAATTTATCTTCATGATAAGCTCTATAAATAATAAAAGTCTTAGCCCCCATAGCGTCAAGAATAAGACGTTTATCTTCTTTATTCTTAGCTATATCAGCAGCAATATATAAATCAATAACGTCTTGAGGAATACCGTAAGGAATAAAGGCAACCTCAAACATATTGGGATAACATTCAATATCGTATATCCAACTAGTAGTAGGTGATTTATTAGTAGTCATTTATTTTAAAATAACCCATTGATTAACAAATTTACGATAAGCAATAACAGCAGTATCATACGCTCTATCGAGATAACTATAGTCATTATTCTTACGCATATATTCAAGACTCATAGTGTAAATATGTATCTTACCATTAGGAAGCACATCAATACCTTCTCCACCTTTAGGAAAAGCTTTACCTCCACTAACAATAAAATATGGATCTTTACCATAAGTTATGAACATACTAGGTTCAACTCTAGCAATCTCTCTTTGAAGTCTAGGAAAACATTCAGCAATTGCTTTCGCATTAATAGTCTGAAATGTACCACATTTAACAACAGAAGTAATATACGATAAAGCAAGTAATTTCTTATCTTCAAGAATACGTCTAATGAATTTACCTGTGTTACCACTAAGTACATATTTAGTCTTTCTATCAGCAGGACTAGGAGCAGCAACTAAATGTAGGATAGTTCCGCTCCCTTCCAGTCCTTGTCCCCTACTGGGGATTAGAGAGTTCCGCACGCATAGATCACACTTATCACAATAATCATCTTCACGTAATTCATCAGACGTATCTTCAAACATATTAGAAAATCTCGTTTGCATCAATAATCACTTTTAGCAGCAATTCGTTCAAACAAACTACGTTGCATAAAGACAGTATAAAAAGATTCAGCATCTCTAAAAATCTTAACATCATATCCTTTTACATCACAATTATATTCGGTAGAATCAAACGAATACTTTTCACAATAAGCACCAAACGAAATAGGAGAAGCTTCAACAAGAACATCATCAATCATGTATTCAGCTGCACCTAACGCTTTATATTCTTCATCAGTTAATGCCATATCAATAACATTTAGTAAAACTTTGCAAACCCCAGTAGGGATGAAGGAGTGGTAGGGAGCGGAGCATCCGCACCTTACAAATCAAACATATCAATAGCCATAATATCAGGTATAAATATAATATGATAAGGATTATAAACACATTCATAACCTTTATCAAGATCATCAAATTCATCAGAATTTATATTATACCTCATCTTATATTCTTGAAACGTACATCTAGTAATGGTCAAAGCAATATCATTAATCAAGATGTCTGTAGAAATTGGCAATCTATTTTCTATCTTCTTCGGTAGTATCGGCATAAACAGAAGTTCCGTCTTCGTATTTCAGAGTTGAACAAACAACAGCAGTAAGATCATATCCCTTAAGATTAGCTCTAGCTTTAAGGAATTCCATCTTACCAACAGTATCAACATTTAAACCACTAGCAAACAAATGTTCTTCGAGAACTTGAACAGCACTCATAGAACATTGCTCAGCAACCCAAGTAATAGGAACCATCCAACGATTATGAATAATACGTTGATTACTACCCATACCACAAGGAGCTGCCCAGCATTCTTTCAAGACATAAATCTTATCTATATCTTGAATTTGATCTTCGGTTATAAGCATAATTTAATGTTTAAATACTTTATCAAATTCATTTTCTTTCATAAGAGTCATATAACCCTTAACAGGAATATTAAGTGCAGATCTTTTAATAATAATACCTTTTGTACCATATCCTTGATCATCTATAGCAAGAATATAAATTTTATCATTACCTAATTTAGAAATGCAATCATCACAAAGATCTCCTATAATTTTTCTAGGAGCTTCTTCATCTCCTTTAAGTTTACCTAATAAAGCAATACCTATTTCTTTGCCACAAATAGGACAAACAGTAATACTTGGATTAAGACCATGTTTTACTAAGAGTAATACCTTTTCCCATAGTTTATAATTTTAGATAAGCGTGTTTAGTAGCTCTACTCATAGCTACATAAAGAAGTCTAAGAGCTTCAGCAGAGTTACGTCTAATACGCTTACCCCACTTAGTTTTAAAATAGATAATATCATCAAGATCAATACAAACATTTTCAAAGGTAGAACCTTGCATATACCCTATAATTTTCATAATAGGACTGACTATATCTTAATTATTAATTTCATATTTAAAAGAATATCCTTTACAATTACAATGAGTTTTATCAATTAAGGCTCTTATAATATTAGAAGCTGAATATTTATCATTAAGAAATAAATTGATTTCGTATAAATAATAAAATCTCTTAATAATAACATTGTCTTTAATAGCTATAATAGGATTATTAAGTTTTTTAGCAGAAGGATTATTTTTTCCTTTTCTAATTGCAGATAAATGTTCTTTAAAACCTTTAGGTTTAGCTTTACCTTTAAGTTTTTTAGATATTTTATTTCCTATAGCTTTTAATTCCGATTCAGATTTTAAAATATAAGTATTACCACCATCACCTCCAAAAGCATCATTTAAAAGAGTATTATATTTATTTTTATATTCATTTATATAATATCTTTCTTTATAATTTTGTTCTGAATCTTCAACTTCTTCTATTAATTCAATAGTTACTTTAGTAGGTAATAAATTTTCTAAATATTTAAACAAAGGAGTATAATTGCGTTTTCCTTTTTGGCATTCATGCAATTTAGTATAATGATGATTTAAACGATAATTTAAAGCATAAATAGTTTTACCTACATAAATAATTTCATTTGTAATAGGATTTCTAAGAGAATAAATATTAACAGACATAATTCTATAATTTAAATATTAATAATATTATAAATATAGTTTTATGAACTGTAATATAAATATGAAAGTTATAATAATTCTCCCCGTTTCCCAATATTAATAGTAATATTAATATCAGTACGTCTTTCGACTAGTCGATGAACTTTATTACTTTTGTGATTCGCATCAGAAAGAGTAATCTTAGCTGCTGATTGTCATATAATGATAATTTTTTAAGCATTCGCAGTTATGTTTTCACATTCAGCTGTAGCATTATCATCTTCACGAGGTTCCAGCAATTAGAGGAGTTTTACAAGAGCCAAGTTACTAACTCTTATGTGCAGTTATACCATAACCATAATCAATATCTTTAGCAACAAGTCTATTCTTGTTAGCAGCATTGAGTCTATAGTCGGTCATAGTAAGATGAATATCTTTAAATCTAAAGTATCTAAACCATCTACTACGATCAGTACCAGTAAGAGCTTTATAATGAATTGCATTTAATATAGCACCGAAGTTATCCATGTTACTAGAATCCCAAAAATCAATGATTTTAAACATAGGAGTAACTTTACCATTAAATGCAGATCTCAACGTAATACAATAACAAGCAAGACCATTATCTGCTACATAATACCGAACATCATGAACAACATAATCTTCACTATTAATAATAATGGGAGATTTGTATTCATCAAATACAGTACGATATGCAGTAAACATATCATCTTTCGTTATCATACCTTGAGGATTATTCAGAACACCATCACGAATAAAAGTATTCCAAAATCCAATACAATCATTAGTAAAAGCAATAAGTCTAACATAATTAATATCCTTACTAAAGTTATCAGAACTAAACATTTCAATAACCTTATTGCGGAAATCAAGTTTATTCATAATAGTAAAACCTTCACCTTGAGCATTAACAGCTTCGCGAGTTTGAAGAATATACTGATAGAAATTAGCAGTACCATTAATCAAATCAGAGCGAATAATACCAAACAATTCAAGCAAAGGATTACCAGCTTCTTGTCTAACAATTTGAGTTAAACGAAATTGAACATCAGTGTGAGTAAAAGAAGGACTAATACGATTGTAAGTATCTTCTTTATTATCTTTTTTATTTACAACATACGGAATTTGTAATTCATCCGAAATACATCTATTGTCACCAATAGAACTAGACTATATCTTATATACTTCAATAAAACCTTGATCTTTAAGTTTATCTATATCAACATCACAAAGGTAAAACCAATAACGATTATATTTATCATATTTACCTTTAATTGCTCTTTCAATAACTCCTTCATTTAAACCTATTTTTCTAAGAGCACCTAAAGATTTAGATATATAATAATTTTTATTAGTCATATCTACTCCAATAACACTTTTAGCTTTAAGTTTATTAATAGTTAACTGTAAACCATTTTTATTATAATCATCTTCATAACGATAAATATAATCTTTATAAGCATGACGTTGATGATTACAACATAAACCTATAGCACTAGAATCTCCATTTTTATCACCAGCTTCTCTAAGATTTGAATAACGTTCAATAAAATTACCATTAATATCAAATTTAAAAACAGGCTTTGAATTTGGATTAAGTTCACCTTTATTACCAAAATTAGGATTAGATTCTCCAACAAAATGTTTTCCATAAAAATAATTATTAGAACCTTTACTATTTCTACTAAGATTATTTCTACCAAATTCAGTTGTAATACTTTCACCACCTTCAGTAATATTAATTAAACTACCTCCATCAGAAATTCTTTTATATTTAGCAATATATTCAATTTCTTTAATTAAAGCATCATCTTCATTATCAATATTATATTCTAGTAAAATAACATCTGTATCTTTAGAATTAAATATATTCATCCAATCAGAAGTTCTACCAGCTAAAGAAGTGCATCTATATAAATTCCCTTTTCCTATGTAAAAAGGAATATTAGAATCTTTATAAATATGAGCATAAATATAATATTTATTGAGATCTATATCAGGATATTTAGCTTTGATATTAAATTCAATAATTTTTGATTTAGAAGATTGATCTTTAATATTATTAAAAAGATCATTTGTAAGAACGTTTGAAAAATCCATAACATATAAAGTTTTAAATTAATAATTACGAATATAACTATAAAATAAGGAATTTGCAAACATTCAATAAGGAATTTGAAGTGTATCCTCCCGTTTCCAATCAATATAGATTGTACTTGCTTTCGCAATAGTCGTTGAACACACCTATTTTAGAGTTATCACAACTGTAAGAGTAGGCTTCGCTGCTGATTGACTTATAATAATATCTTTTTAAGCATTCACGATTGTATTTTCATACTGCGTTGTAGCGATATTATCTTCAAGTTGTTCCAGCAATTAGAGAGGTAGGGGCAATAACTTTACATTTCACCCAAAAAAAGAAGTTTACATCGACACTGAATAGCTGTCTTTATGAGTAGATTAAACAGACCAGGATTAATCATAGAACACTCATCAATAATGACAAGTCTATAACCTCTCATTTTCTGTTCACCTATAACCTTAAAAGAAGGATTCTCAATGTTATAATCTTCAATATCTACATCAGGTCTAAGACCACATAGAGATTGAATAGTCATACCTTTCTTACCGGAACTATTTTCAAGAACTCGAAGAGCTTTATGAGTTGGAGCTGTAACACAAACCTTTTCAACTATCAAATAACGTACAAGATGACGCATGATAAAAGTTTTACCAGTACCGGCATAACCACTAAGAGTAAAACTTATGGATTGTGATTGCCACCATTGCCAAATAGCATTAATAGCATCTTCTTGTTGTTCTTTAAAATAAGAAACATTAATACGTTTGGCAGACCTAAGTAGTGCATCTTTATTAAAATCAGAACTCATCTACAACAACAAATCTTTCAAATTTAAGACGATAATCAGGTTCACCATCAGGTTCATTAGGACAACAAGCATGTAAATCCATAGTAGAACAATCAGGATGTTTATCATTATAACCTCTAAAATTCATATCTATAAGATAAGAACCTTTTTCAGTTACATAAACTATACCAGATACAGTATCTCCTACAGCTTTAATTTTTATTTTAGGTTTATCTATAGTATCCATAATTTAAAAGGGTTTTAAAATGTATTTACAAGCAACATCAATAGTATTATAATAACGAACAAGCGGATGGACAGGTTCAGTAGTTGTATACACATCAGCAACCATTTGTCTTCCGTTAATACTTTTGATGACAGCTCCTCCGTTAGGGAATATAGAAATTGTGACATCATAAACAATATCGAGAAACTCCAGAACCATCCCCAATTGCATACGCCAAGATAACGTAGTAGCAAATTCAATAAAATTACCACTACCATTAGTGACTTGGAGAAGATAACGTTGAAAAGCAATACTAATATCTTCATAAGATTTAAGTAGGTTCAATAAAGACGTTTCCATCAGCTGTAAATTCTATATCGTTATTATTACAATACTCAGCAGCATCTTCTTCACTAATCTCATAAAACCATTTATAACCTTGTTTTTCAAACTTAGCACAAAGAGCTTCATACCAATTAAGAAATATATTTTTAAGCTTAGTAAAATCTGCAGAGTGCATCCAGCTACTATCTTCAAATTCAACGATAACTGTATGACAATGATTATACATTCTATTAAATTTATAAAAATTAATAGAATAAACACAATCTTCACAGCAAGCAACAAAGACTTTATCTAACTTATCAACACTATTCTTAATATAGGAAATCTCCATAGCTTTATTCCATGTAATATGACCAGTGAAACAAAGACCATCTCCTTGACAATTACCAAGACTATAATAAACCTCAGATTCTTCAACACCTAAAACATCAAGAGTATGCTTAACAGAATCAGTAAAATCTTGAGCATTACGTGTAATACTAAGAATATTACTTTTAGCAGCTTCTTTAGCACTATCACTAAGTTCAGCATACCTATAAACAGGCACTTCAATTTTAACTATTCTCATTTTGGCTCATTTTGGCTCATTTTAGACCCATAGAGACACTTTGTATTAAAGTGAACCAATTGGTTTATTTCAATATAAAAGTGTCTCTACGAGCTTGTATTAAAGCGTAGGCAGCTTCTTAATGGTTAATTCACTCCGGCGTTCCTCGGTAATATCTCGATGCTTAAAGATGTAGTGATTAACAGATTCTTGTTTAATGTTATCAAGAAGAAAATAAGTAAACTCTTTACCATTAAGAACAGTAGTAGTAAGTTTACCAAAGATCGGAAGACCTTCTCTAAAAGGAACAAAATTCTTGAGATCAGCCTTAGCTTGATTCATTTCACGAATTGTACCCGGAATCCAATACTTATTATCGAAACCACTGAATTGATGTTTCGGAATGTTTGTAATAGGAACAGAGATAGGAACAACGAGTTTAGCTTCATTGTTTGCTTCATCTTCTTCACGAACAGCAAGCCACTGATAATGATCTTGGCCTTCAAGTTTACTATAAGTAGCTTTCCATTCGCTCTTATGCAAACGATAAAAAGCATTACCATTAGAATTAGCTTCAGATTTTGTTTTACCTTTAGCTTCAACAGTCTTTGCTTCACCACTTGCAACAAGATTCTTTAACGCATCAAAATTCATAACATTAAATAAATCATATTTATCTTTTTCACCAAGAGTTACATCATTACGATTAACAAGAAGTTCTTCTTTCTCATCATCAATACGAGTAACTAAGAACTTAGAACCGGATTTCTTTTCTTTAACTTTAACAAGTCTTTTAGTAGAATCATATAAACTGTAACGGTCAACAACTTCAAGACTTGTAATAGTGACAGTATCACCACTTTTAAGCATAGAATAAACCGGAGATACTTCACCGTATAGAGGATTACGACCTTCTTTAGTACGAATAAATTCACCAATATAAGATTCTTCTGCACCTTTAGCAAATGTAAGCATAGGAGTAAAAATCTTCTTATAATTCTGATGATTAATAGAAATAGGATTCCCATCAACAATTGCAATCAACTTGATTACAGATTCGCCATAAGTACGAATAGCATCTTCACGAGTCATAGTTTGCTTAGCAAGCTTAATGACTTTACCATCTTCAAAATAAAACGAAATAATCGCTTCATCGCCATTCATACGGCTAACATAACCAAGATGATCATTGACCAACAAATACATCCCTTGCTTTAAATTAGCAGAGATAAGAGAATAAGTAAGATTTGCTTTCATATTTAAATTTCAATTTTCGTAATCGTAAAAATACCTTTAACACTTTTAGTAATAGCCTTTTTACAATAATCCAACAATTCATTATCTAATGGTTTAGTAAAGTCATATAGTTTAAACTGTTTAGGAAGTGTAACAAGTCTATTATAATTTTCATAACCATCTGTATAATAACAAACAACAGAAATTCGATTCTTAACCGACCATAACTGATTATTATACAGAGTGACAGTTTTGCTACCAATATTAACTTGAGAAGTATCAGCACTCTTATCAATAGATACAATAGTACCATAGATTCCCCTAGAGGTAACAACTCTATCACCAACAACAAAGTCTATTTCAGTCATAATATATACTTTAGTATTAGCATCACTCCATGTAGCATTTCCAGACCCCAGTAGGGAAATAGGACTGGAACGGGGCGGAGCTTAGAGCATACCTTTAAAATCAATAGTAACTACTTTATCATCTTTAACAGAATGAAGAATACAATAATCAAGTTCATTAATCGTACAATCAAACGCATCTGCAACAGCTTTAGGTAGTGTTTCAATTGCGGTTTCCCATCCACCTTCAACAATTGAAAAGATACCACCTTTAGCACCACGAGATAGTGCAAATACACCTTGTCCTTTGACTCTCTTAATAGTACCTCTGTTATTCATAACAGCATATCCACAATCTAGGCAATTACCCATAACATTGCTAGGATTGGCACTAAATTTATACTTACCACAACAAGGACAAACTTGAGTAATACAATGATCAACTTCTCTATTAATAATGAGATTATTTTGAATAATCTCAAAAGCTTTTTCTATATCCATTCTGTATAACAATCACAAGGTTTACGACGAGTATATTTATTAGGAGTATTCCATTCTACAGAATCATATTGAATATAATCAGTATCAGGGTACATCTTTTCAATAGCAGCTCTCGTCGAAATATCAGTTCCATAAATGCGAACATATTTATTTCTAAGTTTCGTAGAACATGGAAATGTAAAATAGAAATTACCTTTATCACTTTCATGAATTTCAGAAACTTCTTTATGTGCATCTTCAAATCTAAATATATTTGCAATATCAAGTCCGAGTTTTTGCCAATGCTCTTTCTCATCATCAAATATCTCTTGAAATGTACGAGAATTATTATTTGAATTAAGAACTTCATCAACATTTTTAACTTTAAGTCGTAAATCAGCAATCTTAGCTTTATCTCTGAATACTTTAGCATCTTTAATTGCTTTCTCAACTTTAGTAATAAAATGCTGTGATTTAACATTAGTAAAACCTTTATTAAATATTGCAGGATTGAAATAAATACAAACTAAACAACGAGGGTCATTACCCCTACGCTGCCTAGATTCGCAATTACTGCATTCACCACTCATTATCTCACACCATTACATTGAGCAGTTCGGAATGTAATAGCACCGTCAATTGCAATTGTTTTAATTGTAATCGAAGGCATATCACAAAACAAACTATCAACAACAGTATTCAATATCTTACGAAAGCCATCCCACGGACGAATAGAACGATGAATAGTTTCCCAGCAATAACTGTAAAACATTTCACGCTCCAAACAATCAGCAAGATGTCTATGATCTTTACCGCCTTTATCTAAGTGATAATTAATAGCCTTATCAATATCACTTTGTTGAATAACAAATGTCTTTAGATTTTCCTTTTTCGCCATATAATAAGAAAGATTAATAAATAGATTAATAACTACGTTTGAAACTCAAACATCATAAAGCCTACAAAGATAAGCATTAATTTTGACTTAACCTAATAATCAAACACTTATCTCGGTGATAATGCAGTTACAGATACGTCTTGCAATAGACCTACAACTGAACAAAATGATTCAAGTGCGAATGCAATTAATACGATTCCACCTAAAACAAATAGTGATAACACTAATGCTATCATCATTTGAACGTACCAAACCATTTCCATTCGGTGATAATACATATAATCTATTGAATCCACTAAAAACATAACTAATACAATTAGTAATGCTACTGTAGACCATAAAATAATAAAATGTACAATCATTGATTCTCTTGTCTTTTTCTAATTACATTGTTAATAACTCTGAGGATCTTCTTTTCAGCGTTCTTTCTATTTAACGCCCACATGTAAACGCACTTGTCCTCGTAAATGACGCTACGTGTCTTCTTAGTACAATCACCTTTAGACGCCCATACTAATTGCTCTTTAACTGTTACTTTTGCAGGTTTTAATTCTCCCGTTTCTGTGTTAAATTGCCATAATGTTGAACCCGGTCTATATTTTATTGAACCTATGTGCTTGTACTCTTGCTGCATTTGCTTTACAAACTCGGTCTTGTCCTTATCTGGAAGCAAGCTAGGTTTAAATATCTCACTGTTCATGCACTTGATAAATGTATTCTATTTTAAATACTACGGCTTTTCCATCTTTACGTCCACCCGGCAAACATCGACAACCAATGCAATTATATAATAACTTTAAATCACATTGTATTGCTGCACATTGAAATGATTGTAAAGATACTTCTTCTGCATATACCAATGCTTCAAACTTTTTTGTTGTACCTTTTCTTACAAGTGGTACTACGTGTGGTTGATTATCAACTGGCACATATGTGTAATTTGTTGCATCTACTTTAAATTGAGATAGAAACTCTTTAGAATATTCCATATACTCACACTGTTACGAGTAATGCTGTACCTTGTGGTAAATACAACATTGGTGTTACATGTAATGGTATAAACTTCATCTTAGCTGATGATAATATCTTTTTAGCTGTATTAAATGCTGCTGCATCTTTAAATACAACTACTGCGCTATTAGCATCATTACTACGAATACTAATAACATCCTTGATGGTTGCTTTGTTCACTTGTGCTACTTGTACTTCCATAATTACAATTTATTTAATTAATAACTGTTTGTATCCTTTTATTCTCATTCTTCTAAACGCACGTTCGGATACAGTTAAACCTACGTTAGATAAGTTTAGTCTTGCTAACTTTAATGCTTCTTCATCTTTGAATTTTATTTCTACCTCATTGAGATCTTTTTCTTTCATAGATACAACAGCAATTACTGATGTTGTACATGATTTTGATTTTATTTGTATATACATCTTTTAAGGCATTATTGCGATTATTTGTGTTTGTTTAAATTCTAATGTTAATGAAGTCACAAATTCATAGTTTATATCTGCTCCTTCTAATTCATACTCTGCATTATTCTTTGCGTCTAATGATGCGAACGTAACTCGTGTTTTATCAAAGTATGTTTCTATTTTGTCTACTTTAGTTAAACATACACATTCCTTTGATTCAATATCTGATTTTGCACTTGATGCTACTATTACAAACATAAAATTTTGCGTTTACTTTTATTTATAACCGATTTTACCATACCGGAAGTCAGACTTGAAAATGCCATTTAAAACGTTTGAATTTGCCTTCTGTGACCTTAATTATATGGAGACAACCGAGAGGTCATCTCCATTAAACAAAGGCTCATTCTCAATATATGGCGGTCAAATCTTTACTATTAGTATTACTAAGAGTATTGTTATTATTGCTAATAACCATATTCTTGTTGCTGCGGAATATCTCTTTTCAGCTTCTAAGTACACTTGAAGTTCCTCATCATCCACATAGTCAAATAAGTATTTGAAATGTGCTGCTAAGTAAAATACAAATGGTACTAAGAAAAACACTAAACAATACAATATTTCTTCTATCGTATCATGTGTCTTGATATATCTTTTAATTTCTTTGGTTGTAAGAAATTTCTTTCTCATAATGGTAATGCAATTTAATATTATTCTATATGTATTGCTTTTTCACAATAACTTTCTATTGGTTCAACATTATACGGATCATATCCCCATATTTCTTGCATACGATTCGTATATTCTTCATAATCTTCTATACAATTATCCTCTTCATCAAAATAATGAAATTGAACATGAGATTCCTCATTAATTTTTATAGGCTTCTTCTCATATTTCTTTTCACGTTCTTCTGATTCGAGATTGTATATATACAAACGGAATAATAGTATTACAACTAAAAATCCTATAAATGTCATAATTATTAAATATTAATATTAATACTACTTACGATGTTTCTCTCGATACTCCAATATTAATGGAGGTACAATTGCTAAAAATATGAATACTAATGCTCCTACTATTTCTTCTGTTGTAAAATAATCTTCCATTTCTAAAGTTATTACTATAGGGATGCTGAATGCTGCTCCTTCCAGTCCTTGTTCCCTATTGGGGATTGGAAAGCTCTACTGATTGTTAAAAGTCTTTACGAATATCTTCTTTGATTCTCTTGATATTACAAGTTTATGAATAATTGGATATTCTTTTACACTTATTCTTACGAATTTACAAAAATTTTTGATTTTATTTCTTACTTTATCTGATGCTACTTTTATTTCTATTGTTTCATCTGATACTACACATTCGGTATCTTTGTGACACTGTATTTCCATTGTCACATTATACCTCGTACATACTACAGTTAATCTTATAATCATTATTGATAATATTAAGATTAATACTCATCATCATTTAGTCTCTCTAAAAGCTCCTTTGTTGTTATATTAGATTCTTTTATAGATACTTCTTGTAATTCTCTTGGATCTACTATTAATTCTTTTTCATCTACGAACTCTGTTACAGGTATATTGTTTCTTCTAAGAAACTCTTGTACTCCATGTCTTGTTCGTGACGATGTTAATTTAAGAACTAATTGGTAATCTACCCATGATATTGATGCTGTTACTGGAACTAACCATTCTGCTTCAATATCAGTTACAACTATTCTTAGAGTTCTCGATGTCATGTTTCCATTGTTCTAATTGGTTTTTATACTCTAAGTGATTTATCTCATACTCTTTGTTTCCACTGTCCATTGCAACTGCAATTAAATTCTTATTTAATGTTACAATTGATTGATCAATTTCTGCTGAATACGAGATAAAGTGCTTTGCTTCTCTATGTACTAAGAATAATATTGAATCACTTAAACTATTTGCGATTGCTTTTGCTGCTTTCTGTTTAGTGAATATTAATTCGTTTCCATATACTACGAATACATCATAAGTTACTGCTATGACTTCATCTGTTACTCGATCTTTAATATATACTACCATACGTTTAATGTTTTAAATGAAATTAATACTACAAATTCAATGAGATATAGTATTAATTATAAAGCTCAAATAATTAATCTAAAAATATCTAAGTTTACTTTAAATCACATTGATGCTAATTCGAAGTATTTTGATATTTGGAATGTTAATGTGAATTGTTTTGAATATGCTTAGGATTTATTGCGAATATTTCTGCGAATATTTCTAAAGCATTTAATAGCTCACTGAATACTGTATACTCTATACTCCATACTCTTAATTATATTCAAATTGCTTTATTTTGCATTAATTATACTGAATATAACATTGATACAATTGCAAATATTAAGAGTTTTGAGAATATTCATTCTGATTCTAATTTAAATAATTCTGATATTCAAGGTTGAGGCTTGTGAGTATTTGAATTAATTCTGAATCTAGTGCTAATGCTTTGCATATAAATTCTAGGCTTTTAATTGCATCTTTTCTGATTCTAATTCAAAATTCTTTGCATATTGCATTGCTTTGAATTTAGCATTCTGCATTTAATTTGCAAATAGTGCTAATACTTCGTAGATTTTAATTGCATATATTCTAATGCTAATTCAAAACTTTTTACGATTTTCGATTTTCAAGTTGAAACATTCTGATTTTAATTTGCAATATTTGAATGTTGGAGGGGCGCGGGGGAAGACGTTTTGAAGATGATATTGCGAATGTGGGGGAGATATCGCTAAAAAATCCCATTTCTACGCCTCATCCTCACTCTCAACCTCAAACCCAAACTGTCTACATTTCTCCCGTATCCCCTCACTAATATTCGGTTCATTTTCCGCCCATTTCGCAGCTTTCTCTTGCAATTCAGCAAATAAATTCTGTCCTAACGCTTCAACTTCTTTAACATATTCCGGGTACATATACTTCTCCAATCTGTCTAATACATCATATACCTTCTGATATTTCTTAGACAATTTCGATTGATCCTTTAAATACCCGTAAATATATAGAAGCTTCGCAAAGTCTTCAAGTTTGAACAACGTCGATACTTCGTAAGCCACTTCCAACGTCTCAACTGTCGGCATTGTTCCACGTGAAACATTAAGATGTTCTTCTGCTAATGCTAAGGCTTCAAGCTGTTTACAGCGTTTAAATTCAAGTATTTCTTTAGTAATATTATCAATGCTTCGAGCATATTCAGATTTACTTAAATCATCTCGCATATCAGCAAGTCTAGCATCAATTATCTTAACATTACGCTTAAATTCTCTAATAGCATTATGAGCTAACTCGATGTCATTACTGCGTTTAATAATAGCATCATAGAAATTATCTTTAGTAACCGGAGAACGATATGTACCTTTTGTACTTAGAGTAAGTGCAAATATATCCGGAAGTGCAACAACTTCCTTATAGTCTTCTCTATCTTTAAGAACGTAATCAAGACGATTAGCTTCAAGATATTGTGTTAAAAATTTACAACTCTGTGCATTTGAATTAGAGAATCTTATATTCACTTCATCAGTATTGATGTAAAGTAAATCATAAGAAATATCAACAATTTGACCTTTATAAATAACGTGTAATTTCATGATCATTAGTCGGATTAATTAAGTAACAAAAAGAAGAGGCAGCACTGAGAGTATACTCAGCACCACCTCACGGAATTTACGCAGCTTTTTCTGCTTGTTCAGTAGCAACAGCTTCTTCTGCTTTAGGCTTAACAATAGCTTCACGTTGCTTACGAGCTGTCTCGATGTTCTTGATGAAGCCAGAAACAATATCCGCACCAACACCAAGTTTACCGAATACACCGATAAGACCTAAGCTACCAACATTGTCAGCACCTGCAAAGCTGTTGAATGTCTTTCCGTGACACGTCCATTCATCGGTATCAGGATCAATATAACCGGTCTCACCTGCAATGTTTTCATCAATGCTGAAGTTCACAACATTACCTGCGAATATAATCGCATTAAGACCGTATTTGTTATACTGATCATTAGTGATGTAAACATCAACAAGTGGAGCACCATTCAGAGGATCAACACGAACAATCCGACAATTATGCCGAAATTTACCTTCTTTAAAGTCGTCTTTGTTGATCTCTTTAATAGAGATAATTTCACCGATAACTGAACATCTCACTGGATTCTTTAATTCATCTGCCATAACTTTAAGTATTAGAATTTCTAGGACGATCACCACGACCGCCAATTACAATAAGGGGTTTAGTCGTGTTGATTAGACGGAGTTTGTAGGGTCTTAAAAAAATAAGAGTAGCACTAATAGCACTACTCTTAACACATTAAGATTCTAATTCATCTAATAATGCCTCAGTAAAAGGATTAATCTCGATAGAATCTTCACCATTAACTTCATAGTAATCACTCATAGCTTAATCAAATTTATCAGGTTTAATAATAGATAGAACAACGACTGCAATGATTGCACCAATAATGCAACTAATAAATACATCACCATCAATAACTGATGCAAACCAATCAGCTAAACTCTCAGCAGCTGATAATAAGAAGAGCACCACCAATATGATGATGCACTTCACTAACGTCTTTAATACTCTCATTTGTTTAACTCTTTTAATTCATTATACATATCCTTAATACCATGCTTAGCACAAGCAATCAACAAGTTAATATCATTAGTCTTAACAACATCAACTACTTGTTTGTGTGTAGTCGTGTGAAACTTCACTTCTTCATTGATGTCCTCATCATCAATATACTGAGTAACATCAGCGATGCAATCTTTATAGACTACATCAATAATCTTACCAACAAGACCATCAATCTTATCAAAGATCTTCTTACCAACGAACAAGCGTTCAATAGTATTACCTTCTAGATCATTGCAATCAATCAGATAACGATCTTGATAATCCTCAGTGTCTTTAAGAACAGCAATTGCATTCAACACAATTGCACTCATCTTCTTAACTTCAGGAGCATTAATCATTGTATTCATAAGATAGATACGATTCACCTTAGGATCGTGAGGTTCAAAATTAATATTTATTTTAATTAAATCCATGCTATCAAGCGGAGATAGTCGTGAGGTAATAGAAATTGTAACTGCAGCATCTCTATGGAAAATTGCAGTTCCAATTCGGAAAATCATTCCTCATGAATCATCGACGGGGGCATTTCCCCAAGCATTACAAGGGGATGCTGTCGTATAAGGAGGCCCCCGCACATAGACTCTCACAGTCGACATAGATTCTCACAGTCGGTATAGACTCTCACAGTCGGTATAAAGTCGAGCAATAGTGTCTTCAAAAATCTAAGAATAACCGATAGAAACATAAATAGAAATTGCCTTAGAATTTGAAATAAAAGAATCATAAGAATGAACCTGTATAATAGAAGTTGCAATATGAATTAAATTAATCGCCCCGACACTATGCAGAATGCTTTAAGTAATTGCAATATCAAAAGAATTAGAATAAGCACTTGAATCACTCTGTGTACAAATCCGAGTATTAGAGTTTGCAATGTGAATTGAATAAGAAGCCTTGCTGATATTCAAAGTAATTTGAGTAATACTAAAAGCATACTCAATACAATCTGCATTAGCTTTAAAATTAATTAGAGTAACATTAAGACAATCAGCATAAGCATTATCAAAATTCAGTGTATAATTTGCCAAAAATGTAAGCCGAAATGTGGTAACGTTGATTCTATTACAGATAATATTACAAGTAATATCAGAGTTACTCTAAGTAGTAATAGTATTAATACTACCGATATTTATAATAACTTTGATGAGCTTTGTAATCCCCAGTAGGGAAATAGGTGTGGAAGGGAGCAACATTTTGCTATTACTCATGGTTATTCTAATATTACTAAAGATACTTCTACCACTGCAAAACTTATGAATCTTACTCATGCTTATTCAAAATATATTGAAGATGCTTATACCAACTCTGATAATACGGGTGATGATGCGGATGTTCCGCGCGTCACCAGTCCTTCTTCCCTACTGGGGTCTGCTGATCGTTACAAAGCTCCGAGAGTTGGTAGTTGCAAAGCTATTCAAGATATTATTATTACTCTAAGTATTACAGATGCTTTTCATAGCTTTGTTGCATTTTGCATTGAGCGGGGTGGAACTCCTATATATACTCTAAGTTTACTTAATGTTACTCTAAGTATTACTAAAGATACTTAAAGGAACTTAGAAGGGCATATACTTACTAAAGGTAATACTATTATATTTAAAGCTACTTTAAGTAGCTTCGGGGGCTTTGTAAAGGGGAGAAGAGGGAGGAAAAGAGAGGGAGAGAAAAGGGGAGAAAAGAGGGGGACTATAGGGGGTAATAAGAGGGGATATGAGTAGGTGAGTATTGGTGGGTGATAAGAGGTTTATTTGAATATAATTAAAATACATTTACGGACGGGCGAATTTGAAGTAGTAATACTGTCATTGATATTACCTTTGGTAATCTTTATATATATCCTTATATATATCGCAAAGCTCTGCATAGCGCACACGTGCGTACGTGTATATAGACAAAGGTATAAATGTGGTAGTACTGCAAATGCTTTTGCATATTGATTCAAAGTATTCAGAAGAACAAAGCACTGCGTGCGTGGCTGCAAATCCGGGTGAAGACGCTAGTACTATTGAGATTTCTATTGAATACTGCCTTTGAAACAAAAAAAATATAAGGTTTAGAAAAAGATATTCAAGTAATCCCTTGTAATATCCAATTTATTCATATCTTTGTGAGTGACCTTTACTCATAATGAAGTCGGGAGTACTGACTACTGCTGTAACTGAAGACATCGCTGCTATTGTTGGTACTCCCACTATTATTAATGGTAATTCTGTTACTCTCATTTTATACTTTGTTTCACATTGAGGACGTGTTGGATAAAGATTTTCCGTTTCTGTCATTTGCCCTTTTGAAGACCGCCCTCCTTTTAAACCTACTACTATGTACACTGTTACAGTTAGTGCTACGTTAATGTTGTATAATATTACCTTTTATACTAACGCAGGTCTTTGTAGAGGTTATGAGATTGTGCCTATTAACATTGATTATCTTATAAAGTAAATTATTTAAACTATGGATTCAATTCAAACTAAAATCGAAGCTATTAAAGCTGATAAGAATAATCTTAAAACGGCTTGTGTTGCGCCGGGTTCTCTTTGTAATATTAAGGTTGGCGAAGGTCGAGTTATTATTGCAAATCAATATAAGATGTCTCCGCTTGAAGTAACTGATGTTATGAAAGTCGATAGAGAAGTTCCTAAAGCTACTTATTGTATTGCCATTCCTGATAATGTTCCGCCGTATATGCTTGGACGTGAAGTTGTTCTTGATATGTCTTATGGTGGCAAAGGTGTACCTCTAAGTCATAAGATTAAAAATCTTGACAAAAAGCTTATTGATGTTCTTGGTGGTGATGATAACTTTAGAGTTGTCGAAAATCGTCCGGGTCTTAAAGATCGTAGTAAGCTTATTGTTGGTGAAGATGGTAAAGTTGAATTTTGGGAATGTAATCTTATTTCTCTTAATCAAATTGGTGGTGTGATTTATTAATCCAATTCTGTTATGGCTAAAGGCGCTAGGTTATTTCCTCTTCAAGTCACGAGACTTTATGAGAGAATGGTTGCAGTTGTAGATCGTAAAAGAAAGGAACCTACTAAGATGTATTATAAGACCAAAAAAGGTCGTCATTTTATTGAACGTTATACTCCCGAACAGATTTGGTGTAGAGACTTTCTTACATTTATTCGTAATAAAGAAGATTTTGAACGTTTTCTAAATGATATTGCAGATAGTCAGTGGATGTCTATTCTTACTGCAATGCAACGTGTGGATAGAGAGATTGAAATACCTTCCTTTGGTAAACATTGGATTCATCCTGAAACTTACGATATTTATGCTGAATGTGGTTTTGATTTTAATAAGATGACTTCTTTATCACATGAATATATGAAAGAACGTCACAAAGCGTTCTATGAACGATTACGAAAGAAGCTATTCCTTAAACTTACTGATAAAGCAGCTTATGACGCAGATTATACCCAGAGACTTGCCGATCTTCTTCGACGAGGAAAAGCATAAATATACTGACGCTCTTGATAGAGAGTATATATCTACTACTACTATTATTGGTAAGTTTGTAGAACAAAAGGATTGGAAAGCTATTGCTGAAGCTTGTGCTAATATTGGTAGTCGTCCTGTTCCTTCTACTCATAGAAATTATAGTAAATATATTCGATATAGAGGTAAGACTGTTAAACAGATTCTTGCTGAATGGAAGATTGAAACTGAAAAGGCTTGTGCTAAGGGAACTGAAAAGCATAATTTCCTAGAACAATGCGTGAAAAGATGTAACAACTACTATTTAAATGCGAATGGTTTTATTGATGGTCGTATTTATACAGTAGATGATATTATAAGAACTCATAGTTATGGCAGACTCGATCTTGATTATTTTCGAGTTGTTGGTATTGCTGATAGGTATCCTCAAATTTACGAGTTTATTAAGGATATGGCTTCTATGGGATTTGAGATATATGCTGAGATTGGTGTTTATCATCCAGAATATTTGATTTCAGGTCTTGTTGATATTTTATTTGTTAAAGGGGATGAGTTCTTTATTCTTGATTGGAAAACTAATAAAGCACCTATTCGATTTGAAGGTGGATATTGGGCTAAGAAAGCAGATGGTACTATTGACTTGGATAAGTACATTGTTACTAATGAAACTATGTTGTTTCCTATAAATCATTTACAGGATTCTACTGGTATTCATTATTCTCTTCAATTAAGTATGTATGATTATCTGATTGAACAATGGGGGTTTAAATGCCTTGGTAATATGCTTTGTCATATTAGGGCTATTGAGAATCCTTTGATTCCTGATGATATGCCACATGAAGAGGTTGTTACTTTTGTTGATATTAAATATCTTAAAGCTGAGGTTAAAGCCATTTGTGATTATAGACTTGCTCAATTAAATAAAGAACGTAAAGCTAATACCAATTTGTTTAACTATAATATCAAGTAAACTATGAGTGAATTAACGAATGCTTTAATTACTTATGATGACGTTATAGCTAAGACTAATATTGATGTTCTTCATAAGATTGCTAAAGTTCATGATTTTGCTATCTTTGATAAAGGTAACTACAATCTGAATATTTGGGGTATTAGATGTAACACTGCTGATACAGGTACATTTAATGATCTTCTTCTTGTATTCTACAAAGCTAATGATGCCAATCCTAAAATGAATGGTAAATGGACTTATGATTGGTTTTCAATAACTACTGATCCTTCTGATTTAAATCTGATTAAACCTATAAATTCTAAAGGTTGCGCTATTCTAAAAGAAGGTCAATTTAGAGGGGCATTTAAAGTTGGAAAGCATAAAGGCGATTATCCTGCACTTGTTCAAGTTAAACCTCTTCCACTTTATCGTGATAATAACCGAGATAATAAACTTGATTTATCTGGTCGTATTAGTTACGAGATGGCTGGTATTAATATACATCGTGCTTCTAAGTGGAAAATTATTCGTACTATCGGTCTTTATTCTGCTGGTTGTCAAGTTTTTGAATCTGTTAGAGATTTTGAAGATAAATTTATGCCATTGGTAAATAAGGCTAAAGATTTATATGGTAATTCTTTTACTTATACTCTTACTAATATTAAAGAGTTCAAATTATGAAAATAGATTTTAAAGGGGTGTTGATAGCACTCCTTTTTTTAGTTCTATGTTTTACTAATATTATTCAATGTAATGAAGAAGAACGAATACCGACAACCGATATTTCTTATCATACTTTGGATTCTCTTGGTAGGGTTATTTCTGCTTTGGAGAATTACGCTATAAAACAAGAACGTCTTATAGATAGTCTCAAAGCTAATACAAATAAAACTATAATTAAATATGAAACAGATATTAAGAACTTCTCTGATGTTTATGTTGTTTCTGATGATAGCATTGCTCGATATATACGGCAGAGAATTGAAAGTTTTTAAAGATACTGTTATTACATATACTCTTGAAGATAATCGTAAAATTGCAATTCTTCTTAAACAAGGTGAATATGATGCAGCTTTATGTAAATCTTTAAAGAGCATTATTGTTAAGCAAGATACTCTTATTGATGGTTTGAAACATACTCTTTATACTCTTACGAATCAAGTGAACGTTTATAAGCAATCTATTGTTGAACTAGAAAAGAGTAATAAAGATATGATTAAAGATCTTAAGAAGTATATGCGTCGTTCTGCTAAGTGGGCTAAGATCGGTGGTGTTTCTATTGGTCTTAATGTTATGTTTCTAACTTTATTGATTCTAATATGAAAACAGTTTTTCTTAATCCTTTTCTTCCTACTGATTTAAATGAGAAAGTAACATCTGTCAGTTTTAAGATTGGTTCTTTTGATTATATAGCTAAACACGCTAATGTCAAAACTACTGAAATTGATTTTGATAAACGTATCATACAAATCAATGATGCTTTAGATTCAACTGCATCTCTTAGAGAACTTGTTAGAGCATTCTTTATTATTGTTGCTTATGAGCTTAATTTAAATGCCGAATTTCCAAATAGCAAAAAAGCTCATCTTGATGATATTGCAATGGCTCATTTGAGTTTCTTATTTACTCATTGGTGGGATGATTCTACTTTTGATTGGGAATATAATATTGATTATCCTAAGAGTTTTAAGGTTGGTTCAGTTATCTATAGAGTCTATAATATGACTGAGGTTTCTTATCAATCTACTCAAGGAATACAATATGGAGTTTCTGATCACGTTCTTGGTTTAATCTATATTACCCTTAGAGATAGAAGTAAAGATATTCCTAGTTCTATAAGAACTCAAACGTTTTGGCATGAGTATGTTCACTGTTTATTCGTTCAAGCTAATGAAGATTATGCGAATGATATTGAATATGTTGTAGATGCTTATGCTACTCAAATTTGTGAATTTATGAGACAATTTTCAAAAATTAAAAATTAACATATAATTATGAATAAAGCTTTTATAACAGTTACTCCAGATACAGGTCAAAATAATGGGACTTTATCTGTTAATGCTGATAAAAATGAGAATTATGTTAGTAGATATGCTACATTTAAGGTTAAGGGAGGGGGGGTATTACTAAATCTGTATCAATAGAACAAAATCCTAATCCTTATATTTATATTGATTGTGGATATATATTTTCTAATGCCAATATACAAGAACCTTATAAATTAACTCATGAGGGTGCTATTACAGTTTTGATGTTTGATGTAAAATTTGCTAATTTTATATTAAGCTCAAGGCGTCTATTTATTATTAAAAATGTATCTAGCTTACAAGTTGAATTTGATAATCCTGTGATTAGTTCTATAGATCTTACTTCTAATGGCCAGTCTTTAGGTAATATAACTTTAAATGGATTTACTACAAAGGTTGTTCCTAATTCTGAAGATGAAGGTACAGTATTATCTATTATAGATATAATTCCTACTAAGCTTAATGAAATTGTTGCAAAGATAAATTCTGCGCTTGATGCTTCTACTACTGGGGGTATAAAGATAGCTATATTTATTAAAACAACTGGTACACAAGATAATTTAGTTATACTGATTAATGTAATTTAATATTATATGAAAAAATCTTTTATTACTGTAAGTCCTGATTCGGGGCAAAATGATAATG